>Ga0207016_1076_pt1 | contig 21492 bp, 7 predicted proteins | sample Alteio_BWMinCont_54_FD_153469 | JGI IMG/M metagenome (GOLD analysis project Ga0207016, IMG submission 153469) | Enriched cells from forest soil in Barre Woods Harvard Forest LTER site, Petersham, Massachusetts, United States -... | ecosystem: Environmental > Terrestrial > Soil > Temperate forest >...
CAATCCCGTCGTCGGAGATATCGACGGAAATCTCCGGAAGATCCGCGCGTTTACCGCACGCGCCAAAAAACGGGGTGCCGATCTCGTCGTTTTTCCCGAGCTCTGCATCACGGGCTACCCGCCAAGGGATCTGCTCGAACTCAGAAAATTCGTCCATAAGAACCGCGAAGCTCTTGAAAGCCTGGCAAAATCGGTAACTCGGCCCGCTGTGCTGGTGGGATATGTCGAGTTCAACCCGCGGAAGGGCCAAAAGCCGTACTTCAATGCGGCAGCACTGCTCTCCAAGGGAAAGATTGTGGCGACCCGCCATAAGACGTTGCTGCCGACCTACGATGTGTTCGACGAGACCCGGTATTTCGCACCTGCCGCTGACAATACGCCGATCGTCTTTCAGGGCGTCCGCCTGGGCGTTCATATCTGCGAAGACATGTGGCATGTCCCGGAAATCTGGCCGGAAACGCCGTACCGATCGAATCCTGTCGCGGAGCTGGCGCGAAAGCGCGCGGATGTCTTTATCAATCTGTCGAGCTCTCCTTTTCATTATGGGAAGTCCCGTCTGCGTCTGGACCTGGTCCGGTATCATGCCGCAAAATTCCAGCGTCCTTTCTTATTTGTCAATCAGGCGGGGGGAAATGACGAACTCATCTTTGATGGCAGCAGCTTTGCCGTTGACAAAGAGGGCAGCCTCCTCGCACAGGCCAAAAGCTTTGCAGAAGATCTGATCCTGGTCGACACCCGTGCCGGCGGCAGGACCTCCTTGTGGGAAGAAGCGCCGGATATCGCACAAATTTATGACGCCCTGGTGCTGGGGCTTCGCGATTACACCCGGAAATGCGGGTTCCGCAAAGTCCTGCTGGGCTTGAGCGGCGGCATAGACTCCAGCGTCACCGCCGCGCTTGCGGTTCGGGCCCTTGGAAAAGTGAACGTTTTGGGCGTTCTGTTGCCTTCGCCCTTCTCCTCTAAAGGAAGCATTTCTGATTCGATCGAACTCAGTAAAAAGCTTGGAATCAAAACACAATTGATTCCTATCTCAACTATATTCTCGACTTACCTGAAGACGCTGCGTCCGGCTTTTCGCGGGCGCCGTCCGGATGTCACGGAAGAAAATTTGCAGGCCCGCATCCGGGGAACCCTGCTCATGGCTTTATCCAACAAATTCGGTGCGCTCCTTTTAACCACGGGGAACAAATCGGAGCTTTCGGTGGGGTATTGCACGCTTTACGGCGATATGAATGGCGGGCTGGCCGTGATCTCGGACCTCTTTAAAACCATGGTCTACGAGCTGGGCCGCTACATCAACAGAGATGAAATGCTGATTCCGGAAGCCTGCTTTACCAAGGCTCCCTCCGCGGAGTTGCGTCCGAATCAGACCGATCAGGACAGCCTGCCGCCTTATGAGGTACTCGATGCCATCGTGAAAGCCTATGTCGAGGAGGATAAAGAAGCCGAGGAGATTGCGGAACTCGGACATCCGAAGGAGCTGGTGACCCGGATTCTATCGGCTATCGATGCCAGCGAATACAAGCGTCGCCAGGCGCCGCCGGGACTGCGCATTACCGCGAAAGCTTTCGGAATGGGACGTCGCATGCCGATTGCGCGAGGGGATTTCAGGTCGTGAAAAGGTGCAGCAGGGTTCCGACAAACTCCGCGACGTAGGCGCCGACGCAGGCCGCCTCGCCGGAGAGCTGCCAGGACAGGCGTTTGGCGCTGAAAATCTGTCGCGACGCGATACTCACGAGAAGTATGGAAAGACCGGTCGCCATCCAGCTGTTGCGATGCAACCCGTAGGCCAGCGCCATCGTCATCAAGCCGGTGACCACCACCACCCACCGGACGCCGCGATGAAACAAAAACTCACGCTTCGCTAGACCCTGCATGATCAGAGGGGCGGAAAGGGCGACGATCGCCATCCCTAAGACCGGCGATCCAAAGAGGATGGTGACCACCAGAAGCAGGGCCGTGAAGATGGACGCATCAGCACGCCGGTTGCGCAACATGTCCGCGAGACGGTCGAGCACTGCCCCCAGAACGAGCACGCACCACGGCAGGGAAACGGTCGGCAGCCATTTCATGCCCCCCCACCGGATCCACTGCGTAAAAAGCGGTCGACCCAGATTGGGAATCACAAACCAGGCCAGCCCCCAGGACAAACCGAAGAAAAGAAGCCCGCCCAGAAACACCGTCAGGAAACTGACCACCGCTTCCAGGGGTCTCCGGTTGAAAATGACCCAGGGGACCAGGGCCACCAGACCCCAGAGAACAAAAGAGGTCCCGACCCACAATCCAAACGCAAAGATGCCGGCCAGCACCCAGGACCGCATGAACAGAGACCAGTTCTCCATCCAGAGCCAGGCGCAGACGAATAGCATCGCAAAGATCGCATCCCAGGGAGAGGAATTTTGAATTCCGGAGAGGAGTGACGGATGGAGCAGAAAAAGAAGAAGGGATCCGGTCCCGCCGGCGATAGCGTTCTGCGGCGCGCACATCCGCCACCCCGCGGCAAACACAAGCGCCGCGGTAAGAGCTACGAGTATCGCGGGGAGTATTGCTGTCATAATTCGAAAACAGGATACCAATTTTGGGTCCAATGCGCTGAGGGGTGAGGCGGGACCTCCGGCTCAGAACACCATTCGCCGGGCGGCCCCATCCCCACCCCCCAGCGCAGTTATAATGGGTTATGGATTTGAGCGCGATTCCGCATTCGCCGGGCGTTTATCTGATGCGCGACCGGACGGGCCATATTCTCTATATCGGGAAAGCCCGGGACCTGGCCAAGCGCGTGGCGTCGTATTTCGCCAAACGTTCGGATGAGACCGCCAAAGTGGCGGCGCTCGTCGCCTCCATCCATCACATCGATTACCTTCCGGCCGAAAGCGAACGCGAAGCGCTCATCATCGAGCAGAACCTTATCCGGCGACTTCAGCCGTATTTCAATACGATGTGGAAGGACGACAAAACCTATCCCCACGTGAAGCTGACCTGGAAAGAGGATTTCCCGCGTATTTTTCTCACCCGCAAGATCGTTCGCGACGGTTCGAAATATTTCGGCCCGTACCCGAATGTGACTCCCATCAAGCGACTGCTCCGCTACCTCTGGAAACAGCATATGTTTCCTTTGCGGCCCTGCCGTTACGAATTCTCCGATAAGAACCCGCTCCCCTTGGAAAAAGCCAAACAGTGCCTGTACTACCACACCAAGGAATGCCCTGCACCCTGTGTCGGCCGGATCAGCAAAACCGATTACCGCCAGATCGCCAAAGAAGCCGGGCTCTTTTTTCGGGGAAACTTTGGACCGCTCGAGATCGCCTGGCAGAAAGAAATGAAGGAAGCGTCCACGGCCCAGAATTATGAGCGCGCCGCGCAGCTGCGCGATAATCTTGAAGCACTCGGACATATGAACGAGCGCGTCACGGTGCACCAGATTGATTTATCGGACGTCACCGACAGGGTGGACCGTTCGCGCGCGATCACGGCCCTGCAAAAGGCGCTGAATCTCAAAATTCCACCGATCCGTATCGAATGCTTCGATATCTCTCATTTCCAAGGGACCGAAACCGTCGCCTCGATGGTGGCTTTCGAGAGGGGGGAACCGAAAAAAGAAGATTATCGGAAATTTAAAATCCGAACTGTCCGAGGTATTGATGATTTCGCCAGCATGGGCGAAGTGGTGGGCCGGCGTTACCGACGCCTGCGCGATGAAAACCGAAAACTTCCGGATCTGGTGCTGATCGATGGCGGAAAAGGTCAGCTGCAAGCCGCTCAAAAAGCAATCCGGCAGGTGCTCGATTCCGCCCGGATTCCGGCCATGGCGTCGCTCGCCAAACGCGAAGAAGAATTATTTTTACCGGATCATGAACATTCGGTCCGATTGCCGCTGGATTCTCCGGCGATGCATCTGGTCCAGCACGTGCGGGACGAAGCCCACCGCTTTGCGATCACGTTCCATCGGCAACGCCGTGCCAAACGCTTTTTGCATTGAAAAAACGCTAGGACTATCCATAGGACCATGCCTATCTGGGTCTTTTGGGATCACCTCAAATAGGTCTATTTCTTAATCTGTTTGTAACATCCATCGTCTACACTTAGCCTATGCCCGAACGCGTGCGCGTTCCAGATCCTCATGTCTAAAAGATTAACCCGCATCGTTGCGCTTCTTCTGATTCCATGTCTCATTTGCGATCCCCGGATTGCACAAGCGAGCTGGGTGGCGTCCAATAACGCCGCAAAAAGCAATTTCAGCCTGGTTTTCCAAACGCAAGCCGTCACCGAACCAATCCTAAGCTTCCTAAAAACCTTCGACAAATTACACACCATCGCTCGGAATATGGCGGCCAGGCCTGCTGTCCGTGAATTGCCAAAGAATTATCAGTCCTCCAAGTTTCTAAAGGCCCATAACAATCAAACATGGAAGGATTGGTTCTGGCGAATTGCAGGGATCGGCTGGATGTACGCGTGGATCCCTGCCGCCCACACGGTCATGGAGGTTTTGGCCACCGGCCACACCCCAGATCCAGTGACCTTTGCATATTACTTAGGCCTTGGAACCGCGTCCTATCTGACAGGGCGCTACCTTTCCAGAACTGGACGGTTGACTTTATCGACTTTTCAGTCGCCGCTGGCCGCCCTGTTGGTCCTGGCGGCGCCGTTGGCCTTCAGCCTGATCTTGGGCCATGAGGGGTATAACGCCCTTGCGGCAGGTTTCGGGCTACCGCCTCTGACCCTGCCGCACCAAAATTCTCAGCTGTCTATCCAGGACCTCCTTGCATCCAAGCGGACGCTCGTCTTCTCAGACAATGCCGATGCGATTGATGCGGCAGTCCTCAAGGAAGCGCGCGCCCGGAAGCAACCCTACCTGCGCGTCACGATCCGCAACCAGCGCGACCTCGATCGCCTCATGACAACCTTGAAAATTCCTTACGGAGGGCTGGCACACGAATTAATCCCCGGTCCCCTTCTGCAATTGATTGACAGTGGAGGCATACTGCTGATTGACTACAATGCATCCGATCCGAAGCTGGTCGAGATCTTTAATTCGCTCTCCGACAAGAGACCCTATTTCGGTTCCCACAAAGTGGCTCCAGATCATTTGACGATTATCGGCGTCATGAAAAGCGCTGATGTGGAACGCCACCCGGTCTCTTTTTATTCGCGCTTTTATCACATCGTTTCGATGGAATTGCCATGGGCAGATCCCATCGCCCAGATCAAATCTATTCCCCCTTTTAAACAATCTGAAGGGGTCAGCACGGCGGATGGGGGGACAACCTTTTTGGGCCCAAAGGATGGGTTTCATCGACCTGTTCCGGAAGATCCGATGGAACATATCGGTAAAGTGGGCGCCGAAATGGTCAAACTCTACGGAAGTCCGATGTTTTATCAACTCCTTTTTGGTGACCTCCATCTGACAAAAGACGGATGGATTTCTCGAGGATTAGGCGGATCTCTCTTCTGGGCGATCTCAAGAAACCAGCCGCTCATCATTACAGGCGGCCCTTGGGACAATCCCGATTTCATCCATTTCATCCGTCAAATGCTGCTTACGGGAGAAGTGGACATCTACGGGGAACGGTTGAAACTGCCCGAGGGGTTTCGAATTTATCGTCAGGATGTCGATTATTCTTCAGGAATCAATCAAAAACGGATCCTGCTTCCCGGCGAAGGGACAAGCGAACTTCCGCTTACAATCGTCAATCGGGGCACACAGGATACTCTGTTTGCTGAAACCTACGTAGTCGACGGATTGCTTCTGGCGCACGATGGAGCTTTGCGCAAGATGAGCAACGGCGGTCGAATACGCATTACCGAAGCGGTTGACGACTGGGTCTGGCACTGGATCATGCACGAGCGTGGTCCGATCGATGTGGAAGTGGCGCCCGGTGTCTATATTCCAGAAGCCTATCGATCACTCCGGTCAGATTCCCTCAAGCATGCGATTCCCGAAGTAAAGAAGGAAACTCTGGCACAAGCCGCCGAAAACAAAAGCATGCTCGTGGAAACCAATGATCCGGCTTTTGCCCTGGAGCGCATATCGGAAACTTTCGCAGGGCGCCATCTCGTCCATTACCCGATAACACCGGAGACATCGCTCACCGATCTCGTGGCTTCGATCGAAGTTTCTGGTCTGAATGAAGGGATTATGAGAGCTCAAGTAGAGCGCAAAGGGATTCTGGAAGCCCTGATCAAGGGGGATGTTGTGATTCTGGAGGGATTGGAAAGCAACAAGGACCTTGCTCGCCAGCTTGAAACGGCCCTTTGTGAGACCCCTTATCTTTTCCAGTACAAAGAAGGTGCTGAGCTAAACAATCTGCCGGGCACACTGGTGGTGGTCGCCAAAGTCGGGCCCGACCTGAAGGTGTCGGCGGCTCACCGCACTGAAATCATGGCGGATGATCAAACGACGGCGGCGATCCTGGCCCGCGAGTTTCCAAGCAAGTTCCGCCAGGAGGATTACGACAAACTGCTTCGCCTTCGGAAAGCTATCGAGACGATCCCTGCTCCGGATCAGCCGGGCCTTTATCCTCCCCGACCGGACTTCAGTCTCGACCGGTTGCGGCTTCTGTATCGTTACGACAACTGGCTGGAAGCCTTTGAAAACGTTTTCATTTCGCTCTACGCCGATGATCCGGAAAAGGCGGCTTTCATGCGGACACAGGTACGGATTGCCTTTGACGTTGAGGAACCCGGTCGGCAGCCGAACTCGTTTGTCGGCCACAAACTCGATCGGGCCTTGAACAGTCTCATACCCCATGAGCCGCCCGACAAACACATTTGGGAGCTCACCGATGCCATGAGCCTCGACGGGCTTAAGAAAATTACGATCCACCAGAACTTCTCGCATCTCGATGAACGCCCAATCAGACGGGAGGTCGATCGCGCTCTCATCAAAGGCGCGCGGGGGGAGCGGGAAGCGTTCTATCGTCTTCGATCAGGAATGACGGGCGATGTTTCGGACGCGGCGGACATCGATATGGAAAGCCGCGTGGGCGAGCCCACCTGGCAGGAGCAGGTCCGCACCATTCTTCGAGCCTTCGCGATCACTCCTGTTGTCATGCTCAAAGGGCTACCGGGGACGGGAAAAAGTTTTATTGCCTCCCAGATCGCCCCGCAGCTCGGCTTTCGCGAAAATGAAGTGTTTGGACCGATCACTGTCGGCTCGGATGTGAAAGAAGCCGATGTGGTCGCCCGGCGCATTCTAAAAGAAGGACACACACAGCTGTGGGAAGAGACCATCGCGCGCTGGGCACGGCACTCCGAAGGAGGCTTGTTGGTGGTCGATGAAGCGAACCTCGCCAATCCGGCCTTCTGGAATTTTATGGAAGGTCGATTTGCGGCAGAACCCCATGTCTGGATCAACGGGCAACGCGTGCCTTTATCCCAGCGACACCAGATTCTTTTTACCGGCAACCAGGAGTCTGTGACCGGGAGGAAATTCCAGGAATTGATTCAGCGCCATGCCATTACGGTGCATTTCTCACCCTTTAGCGATGCTTTCTTGCGCGAGCGCATCAACGATGATCTGGGCACCCAGGTGGCCCATCGCGAGGAGCTGAAAACGCTCGTGCTGGATCTCCACCGGCTCTTTGAGCGCATGGGGACAGAGATCACCTTTTCACTCCGGGATGTTCAGGAGTTGGTGGCGAGACTGAACATTCTGATCGGCCCTCATTGGACACTGGATCAAGTCGTCGGGACCGCCTGGGACCTCTATCAGGGAAATTTTGATCCGGAACAGCGGCAAGCTCTGAAACACCTGATAAACGAAAAATACGGGGTGGTCATGGCCGACTGGGAGCAGAAACGCGTTGACGAGATTCGTCGCGTTAAACAACCGTTCTTTTCGGAGGGACAAATTACGCTGGTGGATGCCACCGCGCGCATGGTCGCCGCCTTCGACGACCTGATGACGCTGCGCGAAGCCCGCATTTCCGGGCAGACGATTCTGCAGGGCAAACGCGGCATGATTCTGGAAGGTCCATCGGGCCGCGGCAAGGATGATCCGCTCGAGCTGGCCGCGCAGGCCCGCGGGCTTATCTCGGACCTCGACGCGCCCCCGGGCACACCGCCTCACAAGATCTTCTATCACCGCACCGCCCGCATTGACAATAACGAAGAGCTGCTTCAGGTGATCGACAAAGCCAAGCGTGACGGCTCTCTGGTGATCGTCAGCGAAGCCAATATTCTACCGTCGGCTTTTATGGAAGGGAAATTGAATGACGCGCTGACCGGCAATGCCGCTCCAGGTTTCGTGTTTATGATGACCGTCAATTCGACTGATTTCAGTGGTCGGGACAAGTTTTCCACGGCACTCTTAAACCGGGTGATCTACCGCCGGGAGCAGGATTATTCCGAAAAGGAACTGCTGGAGATCGTTTCCGACCAGGCGCGCCAGCTTCTTTCCAGCGGCCGAATTTCAGAGGAGGATGTCCGGCATGCGGTCCGTGCCCATCTTTGGATCGGAGAGACGAGCGCCATCCCCAGCCTGCGTCCGACGCCCCGCGAGCTGATTCGTCTTGTAGGTCTGTGGCAAGAAGAACAAAGGACTCTCACACTTTCGCGGGCAGAAGAGCTTCTGATTCAGATTTACGGTCCGCTTTATCTTGATCAGGTCTTGAAAGGTCAGCCGCTTCCGGACCGGACATGGTTGCTCCGGGACTTCAAGCCCAGAAGCGCGGTCAACAACGAGCGGATGCTCGAGCGCCACGCGGACGCCCTGGTCCGATCCGCCAAACCGGCACGTGCGCGGCTGCATGGCGCCTATTCCAAAGACGGTCGCAGTCTGAAGCGGGCCGGCGCCTATCAGAGTGGTTTGGACAACTCCTACACCCTTTCGGCCAATGCATTTGAGCAAGGGACCTGGGAGGAATACATCCTGCATGAAGAAGGACATGGCCGCCGCACACGGGACCTCCATGCCATTCAACCGAATCGCGAGCTGGATCCCCTGTATCAGGACCTGGAAGACCTGCGGCAGTTGAACGGCCTCGCGGCCGACCTGCCGGCGTCCCAGATGAATACCCCGGCCGCCGACCACCTCCGATTTGCACAAATGGTGAGGACGCTTAATTTTGATGATCTGCTGGCCTGGATGCATACGGATGAGGAGCGCTTGAACCTGCGCCAAATGTTCGCGTATCTTCTGGTGACCCACGCGAAAGGGCTCGTGACCCACGAGGAAGCCGATGTCTTTTCGGAAATGGTGGCGGAGCTTCTGCCGATGAACCCCTTCCAGGCGGCCCTTCCGTTCCTGCAATCGGCGGTCGAAATTGCCGGTGCCTTCTCATCGGTTGATCTGGAAGAGGAGCATCAATTTCAGCAGTACCGCATGCTTACTCGACTTCAAACGATGCGTCAGGCCTACACCGACATTCCGAAGGTGACAGACCTGCCTCCCGCTCCGCCTGCGGAAGAACAGCAGGAAAATATCCGGGCAGCGGCAGAGGAGCTTAAACATATGGACCTCGAGCCGCGCGCGGCGGCTGCGGCGGCCCACAAGCCGCCCCCCTCACGCGCCCTATCGAAGGAAGAGTTGACGGCGAAAAAGGAAGCGCTCAAGAAAGCGATCGCCGAAAGCCGGAAAGCGACACGCGCGGAGGTCCTTGCGGAACTTGAGCAGATGGAAGCCGACCTGGACTGGTCGGGCGGTCTCTTAATGGAAAGGGTGAACGAGATTAATGAAGCGCTGACCCAGGAACGGGATCAGTCACAATTTCTGCTTAAAATGCGGCAACTGAACGACCCTGAAATCAATCGTCGCTACAAACAGATGATGGAACGACTACACAAACTGAAATTCGAAGGCAATCGCAAGCCGTCATCATCCCTTGGCGGGATCTTCGACCGCCTGGATGAGTTGCTCGGGAGCGGCCACGAATCGGGAGGAGGCGGGCTTTTTAAACGAAGTCGCAAGCCGATCGGACCCCGGCGACATGGCGCGAGAGCCCATGACGCCAATATGACGCAAGACATTGTCTCGGCGGATCTTGTGCCCCGCGGCATCGAACGCTCCGATCTGGTTTTGAGTGCGCACGAGACGGTGCCGCGCGATGACCGTATGGCCGCGATCAGCCGGTCCGAAAGCCGCACCCTGGATGCAGCGCTGGCGGATTTTGTGCAGCGTCAATTGTTGACCGACAAGGTCTATGGCCCGGAGGGGGTTCTCGAAATCCAGAAACTTCTGGAGACGCGGGATCCCGCCGTCTCTCATCTCCGTTCCGGCGGGCGTTATGAGGAAAGAAAAAAGGAGATTGTACTGATGGGGTTAGGGAAGGAGAGGGATACATCGTTTAATCCAATGGCCCAGGAAATTCTCCAGCATTTGCTGAGCCTCGGTTTTTCCTTCACGGTATATACAACTTCCACACACCACTATGCGGATGGCATCCGCACTTTGGGGAACTTAAAGGAGGCCGCCGGATACGGTTGGTCTGATGAATACAATTCGCGCGAGGAAATTGAAAAGAATCTCGCCGAACGCCACAAGCCGAAAGACAGTTATATCATCACATCGATTCAGGACCTCCAGGCTCGGGTGGAAGCCATTTACACCTACGGCGCCTTTAAAAGTGTCATGAGCGGCAAAAAGGTTGAAAAACCGTCTCAGGATGCCGATGCGGACATGCAATTCCAGGAGGACGTCGCGACCGTTCGAGAGTGGCTCAAGGCGCGAAAGTTACCCGATGATGACGTGCATTTACGAATTAATGCTGAAGAGCGTTCGATTTTCATGGATCTTTATGTGTTGCTTCAAGATCCCATCAGCGGATTTGAGGAATTGGCCGGTGTGAAATCATTGCAGGGGATAAAACTCTATGCCGACACCAATATGGACTGGCACGGTGTCGGGGCCTTGAAGCAGATCACGCGCCTGGAAATCGGCTTGGCTGTTATGGAACATAATTTTCCGCGGACAAACAGAGCCATGCTGAAGTTGCCCTGGGCCGAACTGGACAATTTAGAAACCCTTCAGATTGCGCCCTGTTTAATCCCAATCCCCTTCGTGCTGGCCAAAATGCCGAAATTGCGCCGGATCGAATTTGGTCCGCCGTATGACGAATCGGATCCAGCATCGCAGCTCTTTGCTGCGGAAATATTTCGCATTCTTCCATACCCTTCTCTCATCAACATCGTTCCGGAAGACTCTCCGGAGCCCTGGACGGCAGCTCGATTTTCGGATTATCTGGATGGATCTCATTTAACGGAATATGGCGTCGGTAAAGAAGTGACTTGGTTAGAGAATATGAGCTCCGGCAGGTTCTGGCTCAGGAATCAGGACACCCGTGAAGGAATTGTCAGCACACTCGAGGGTAGATCCGAGATGGACGATGCGACGCTCGGAGTCTTTCCTCCTCTGAGTTTTGCGGACTATATTGACCTGACAAAATCTAATGTGACCGATCTTACCTCCTTGCTTCGTCATGAAAATGTGAGGTGGATATATATTTCTGAAGCGCAATACATGAAAATGGGGGCCGAAGCTATCACGGACTTTCTATGGGCTCATTCGAATCCGGAAATCCAAATCGATGTCATCTCCAAAGCGGGCAGTCGAATACACCGGTTCAATATGTCCGACTTGGCGCCGGACTATCGCCCGACCTGGGAGAGGGAGGCTGAACCGGCTGAGGAGCCCAGCCGCAAAGGGCAAGCGCCCGTTGAAGCGCAGTTGCGACAGATCCGAGCCATTCTGAGGGCGAACGGGATTCCCGAAGACTCGGCCGAAAAGGGGGGCGACGGGATCTCTCTATCCCTGCTTAATGGCGACGTGACGTTCGACCTCGGAGTATTTCGTGAATTTCCTGCACTAGTTTATCTCGATTGCGATGCGGCCCGGATTACGGACATCGCTTCCCTGACAACCTTGCGCCAGTTAAAAAGTCTGGAAATACATAATGTGACACAATCCAATTTAGATTTTCTATCCGTGCTCTTTCCCCATCTTCAGTCGCTCCACGTTGCTGGGGCGGAACTGCAATCCCTCGAACCTCTGAAAAAAGCGCAGAACCTTAAAACAATTGGCTTTAGCAGGACACGCCTGCCAAGCCTTGCCCCGTTGTTGGCCATTCCCAAACTGCAAAAGGTGTCCATGGATGAGTATGGTGCAGGACCCACTGATCCTTTTTACGTTAGAGATTATGCCGAAGTAACGGATGACCAAATCCTGGATTTTATGCGGCGGCACCCGAACGGACACAATCTGAAATTCTTTGTGGCGGGCGGACGCCTCATCACTTTGAATGCCGATGAACTTGCATTTGATGAGCAGGTGCGGAGTGTAAAAATTCTGCTCACTAGATTGAATCTTCCCCAGAAACGACTAACCGTAGACGACAAAAAGCAATGGATGGCCCTGGACCTTCATGGTGCGGAAAATGTGAAGGATTTTGATATTCTGAAACGATTTACTCGCCTGGCACACCTGAATATCGCAGGAATAAATCTAAGCCTATTGCCACTGGCGACATTACCCAGCTTATCGATGGTAGTCACCGATACCGGACCGGACAACAACTATATACATTTTTGGGCAGAGTTCCTGAACCTGAAACACCTGGAAACCATTATTTTAATCAGCCAGAACGAAGTTGTTTTGAATGGCATGGCGGTCTTCCTTAGAACAAACCATGTGAATCGAACCCGTCTGCGCATCATGAACGAAAGGGCCTTACAAGAATTTGGCCAGTTCGACCATGAACCGGGTGAATCGCAGGCCCGCGAGCTGACGCCGGAACAACAGGAAATGGCCATTCGTCTGTTCATGAAGAACCGCAAGATCAAGCATTTTGAGTTGCACCGCAACCTGTCCGCAATCGTTTTGGCGATTGAAGGAAACTCGAATTTTGGTGATCGGGAGCTTGAGCAACTCGCCGCTCTTCACTTGACGAATCTAAAGGAACTCCACCTCCAAAGAACCGGGATACACTCCATCGAACCCATTGCCAAGTTCACCGGTCTGGACAAACTGGATATTTCAAATACAGATGTGCAGTCCCTTGAGCCGGTAAGCGGTTTGATTCAGCTGTTGGAGATCAATATTTCCAATACACGTATCAGCGACTTGACACCCTTGGAAAATCTTCCTGATCTCCGATCAATATGGGCCAGAGAGATTCCTTCCATAAGACATATTCCGCTTTCTTTGCTTCCGAGACTACAACGTCTTAAGCTCGAAGGGAGTGGCATCGGCGAATCACATTTAGAGCGCTTAATTAACGAGCGATCAACATCTCAGGACTTGCACGTCACATTTCCCTCGGGAAAGACGACGGTGTATGAGCCGGACCCCAGGAAGGAATCGCCCGCCCGCGAGCTGACATTCGAGGAACAGTGGCAGACGACCCTGCACATTGTGAAAACGTTGGGCTTGGATGCCGCAAGAAAAAAGCGCTATTCCTTGGCCAGCGGAGGGTTGATCGACTTGAATCTCAGTGGGGCACAGAATCTTCACAATTTGGATGCCCTTGAGGGTCTGACGGAATTGGGCGCCTTGCAACTACGCAATGTAAATTCCATTGACATAACAGGGTTGGCCAGGTTTCCCCGATTGCATACACTTGATTTAGCCGGGGCGACCACCGTACTGACGGACGCCGGGATTCAAAGGCTTTTGGCACACCATCCCAACCGAAACGATTTAGAGATCACGGATACGCAAGGAATCCGATGGCGCTATTCAAAAGAGCTCGGAGTCCATAAGATTCAAGACGAATCAAAAACAGATGGACCCGGCGAGCTGACGCTGGAACAACAGAAACAGGCCATCAAGAAGCTCCTGAATGATCACGGGATTCCGAAGAATTATTCGCTAGGCTTTGACGGGGTAGAAGATGATCTGGTACTGAATCTTTGGCTTCCGAAAGACAAACTTAAGGTTTTGGATGATCTGGCCGCACTCCCCTTGACCCGATTGCATACTTTCTATCTGCAAACGGATGGCTTGCAGGTACTACCGGACTTTGCGAAATTCATCCATTTAAAGAAATTAATTCTTACAAATAATAAATCCCTTGTAGATGTGTCGGCCGTTCAGGGACTCACCCTTTTAGAGATGCTAAACCTTTCACATACCAGCGTCTCCGACCTCAGACCGCTCCGCCGTTTGCCGCATTTATCTGATCTCCTGATCTCTTATAGCAGAGTAACAGATTTCCAACCTCTGGAAAACATCGTTAGTCTGACGACGCTTTATGCCAAGGGGCTTCCTCGCATCGAAAACTTTCCCCTTGATCGGATGCCTCATCTTGCAAATCTGGTTTTGGCTGAATCAATCATCAGCCAGACATGGTTGGATAATACGCTTAAAGCACTGAACCTGTCCCGTCCTTTGTATGTCGTAGATCCTGATGGGACTCGCAGGACCATTCAACCCAGAACCGGTCAGAGCCCGACCGCCGAGTTGACATTTGAGGAGCAAACGGACAAAGCGGCATCGCTTCTCAAAGAAATGGGCCTATCCCCCATGAGGATGTATGTTGACGTTGCTAAGAAACGCTTCATTCTGAATTTTGCACCGGATGAAGGGGGCTTCAAAGACCGCGCCACCAGCATTTCAATTGACCTTGAACGATTGCGGGGCATGACGAATTTGGATTGTCTATTACTTGAGGGATCTAATGTTAAACACCTACCATTTTTAAAGTCCTTAATTAATCTAAAGGAATTACATCTCTGGGACGTTCCCATCAGTGACATCCAAATGTTTGCAGAACTTCCTCTGCTGGAAGATCTCCAGTTCTACATATCCGATAGGAAGATGGAAGAAATCTATCGATTATTTGCAGCGCACCCAAACCATCTGAATCTTAAGGTGATGACAAATGGAAAACAGTTTAGTTGGTCGGATGTCCCGCCCGAATACAGGATCCCTCCGCTCGGGAAGACATACGAAGAACAGATAGAGGCGGCCAAGCAACTCCTGACGGACCTTGGTCTGGGAATGGAAAACTTAATCCAGGATGAAAAAAGACAGCTGTTTGCGTTGGATCTGCGGATGGCTCCACAAAGTGCATTCTTTTCGGCGACGTTGGATGTTATAAAAACCTTCACTCGAATGGCTCACTTGAACATTTTGAATTTCTCTTTCCCGTTAGAGATTCTGGAGAATCTACCATACCTATCTTTGCTTATTTATGGATATCCAACAGCAAAGTTCACTAATTTAGAAAAAATTCCGAATCTTAAGATCTTTGGGACCAATGGAAATATTGATCAATATCGGGATTATTTAGAAGAGCACCATCCTCAAGGGTGTTCGATTCAAGTGATTGCCGCTGAAGAAGCGATGAAGGTATTCGGAATATTTGGTGACTTTAATGGCGATATAGATATTCCTGGGATTTCCGCAACGATGGAGAGCGCAAGTCGGATTTTTGCTGATGAATTCCATATTTTCTCGATGAAAAAGACCATGGGTATTGCAGATATTTCTAATGGCGACGCCGCCTTCTTGAAACGCCTGCTGACGAGCCTGGTGAACCCACAAACGACGCTTCCGGCCGTCCGGAAACGCTTTGAGGAGGACGGCCAAGGCCCGGCCTTTGAGACGCTGATCCACCAAGTGGCTCCAGATATGGCACGCTACCTCAAGCAACCTGCCCAGACCTCTGCCCCACATCACCCCGGCTCCGACCAGCTTGCGACCGGCGCTTAGTTTGTCCCATCTTATCAATCATCATCTCTCCGTCGATGAGTGAATAAATCCTCGGGTTTTGCATCTAAGGGATAGGAGGTACTTATGTCTATTCCTTACGGGCAGCTACTTTCAGAGATTAAAGAACGCATCCGGGCAGCGCAGTATGAAGCACTCCGGGCGGTTAACAAAGAGCTTATCGGGCTCTATTGGGACATCGGCCGAATGATTGTTAGACGCCAAAAAGAAGCTTCGTGGGGCAAGGCCGTTGTCGATCGGCTGGCCGCAGATCTTCACAAGGAATTTCCAGGCATCGTGGGCTTTTCGGCATCCAATTTATGGCGTATGCGCAACTTTTACAAGGCCTATTCGACGAACACATTACTCGCACCATTGGTGCGAGTAATTGCTTGGTCGCAGAATCTGCTTATTTTGGAACGGTGTGAGGATGATCTTGAACGTGAGTTTTACATTCGCATGACCCGCAAATTCGGGTGGTCCAAAAATGTTTTGGTGCATCAGATTGAAAACAAGACGTATGAGAAAACACTGCGTAATCAGACCAATTTCGACACAGCCTTGCCGGAGAAGATCAGAAACCAAGCGAAGATGGCTGTCAAAGACGAATACACCTTTAATTTTCTCGAGCTGGGTGAAGAGCACAGTGAAAAGGCACTCGAAGGAGCGATCATTGCACGTCTTGAGAAATTCCTCCAGGAAATGGGCGGGATGTTTGCATTTATTGGACGGCAGGTGCGGTTGGATGTTGCAGGAGAAGAGTATTTTCTCGATCTGCTGCTTTATCACCGTTCCTTAAAAGCACTGGTTGCCGTGGAACTGAAAGTGGGAAAGTTTGTGCCAGAATATGTGGGGAAAATGCAGTTCTATTTGGCTGTTCTGGATCATCGAGCTCGCTTGCCGGATGAAAACCCGTCTATTGGGATCATTCTTTGCAAAACCAAGAATAAGACAATCGTCGAGTTTGCCCTCAAGAACTCGCGAAAGGCCATCGGTGTTTCCGCCTATCGGATCGTGACTGAACTGCCGCCAGCGCTTAAGGGGAAACTGCCGCACCCTTCCCGTATCGCTCAACTATTGGACGAAGTCTGAACCGCACGTCCGGCTCTGACCGTTGACAGAACGTCCGACTCCTGTTACTCTGGAGGCGTTATGAACACCGCTGCCGCGACGTCCCGCCACAGCCAGCCGCTGGCCCATCTCCAGGCCAATATTGAGCGCGTCTTTGTCGGCAAAGAACAGGTGGTGCAGAACGCGCTCGCCTGTCTTTTGGCCGGCGGGCATCTCCTGATTGAAGATGTGCCGGGGGTGGGGAAAACGACGCTCGCCTTGGCGCTCGCCAAATCCACCGGCTGCAGCTTTCAGCGCATCCAGTTTACGAGCGACATGATGCCCTCCGATATTCTCGGAGTCTCGATCTTAAATCCCAAAACGCAGGAATTTGAATTTCGTCGCGGCCCGATTTTCTATCAGGTGATCCTGGCGGATGAGCTGAACCGCGCCACGCCGCGCACACAGAGTGCCCTGCTCGAATCCATGAACGAGCGCCAGGTGACGATCGATAATCAGACGCTGGCCCTTCCCACTCCTTTTTTCGTGGTCGCCACTCAGAATCCGCACGAACATCACGGCACTTTTCCGCTGCCGGAATCGCAGCTGGACCGCTTCATGATGCGCCTCTCCATCGGTTACCCGGATGAGGCGAGCGAAAAAGCGATCCTGGCCATGGGCCTGGAACACGAATCGGTCCGGCATCTCGAAGCCTGTGTGTCGCCGGTCGAGCTCTTGAAATGGATGGACGAGACCCGCCGCGTGCATGTGGCGTCGGTGGTGGACGATTACCTGCTGCGTGTGGTGCAGGCCACGCGCACGGCCGACCGCGTAGAGGTGGGGGTCAGCCCGCGCGGCGCCATGGCGCTTCGCCGCGCCGCGCAGGCCTGGGCGCTCCTTTCGAACCGCGACCACGTCACCCCGGATGACATCAAGGCGCTCTCCGTTCCCGTGCTGGCGCACCGTCTCATTTTTTCTTCCGATCAATTGGAAGACACAAGTTCGCATGCCGAACAAACCATCCGGAGCCTGCTTCAGAAAATCCCCGTTCCCCTTTGAGTGAGGGGGGAAGGGAGAGGGGAGAAGGGGGATCCATTCTTATGAATGAAGGTATTCCTCGCCCTTCCCCTTTCACCACTCTCCCCTCGGTCGTGTCATTTGCACGACGGATCCTGCGCTGGATGATGCTCACCCGTCCCATCCGGTTTACCCGGTTTGGCACCTTCTACATTCTCTTTTCGATCGGCGTCGGCGCGGCGGCGATCAACACCGGGAACAATCTTCTTTATCTTATTCTGGGAATCCTTCTCGGATTCATTGTGGTGTCCGGGATTCTTTCCGACTCCGGACTCTGGGGCGTTCGAACGGAATGGCGCCCCACGGGGACACTTTATGCCGGCGAAAAAGCTGACCTCGAATGCCGCGCCACCAAAGGTTGGTTTCCGGGGATCGCCGTTCAGATCGAATCCCATTGGCAAGGTCTTCCTCCCCTGTCCGTTCTGGCACCCTGGATTCCCGCCCGAGGAAGTGTTCCGCTTCGCGTGACGCTCGTGCCGCCCCGGCGAGGGCACCTCACGCTCGAACGTTGCCGATATTCCACCCGCTTTCCTTTCGGACTCTTTGAAAAGTCCCACACCTGGCAGATGGGAAATGAGTGGGTGGTTTATCCGCATATCACCCGACTCCCCTGGCAGGAAATGGAACGCCTCGGCCGGGATTATTCTCGGGACACCTCCAGCCGGCTGGGACAGGGTTCCGTTCCGTTTGTGCTGCGCGACTACCGGACGGGAGATGCCATCCGGCAGGTGCATTGGAAGGCCAGCGCCCGGCGTCAGCGCCTGATCGTCAAGGAAATGGAAGAAGAAGCGGGCGAAGGCGATCTCTTTGTTTTAAAGGCCTGGCCCATGGATCTTGATCCGCAGACGATGGAACGATTTATTTCCTTTGTCGCTTCCCTGGTTTTTGCGGCTTATGAACAGGGACGGCCGGTTGGATTGGCACTACCGAACGCGAGCTTTCGCCCGGAATATTCCCGTGCCCAGCTTCACCGCATTCTGGAAAAGTTGGCGCTCGTGGATCCCTATAAAGATCGAATCACCCCACCGGAAGACATCGATTGGAACGGCCGCGTGGCGGATGTCGTCACCCTTTGGAACGAGTGGGGAAAACGTTATGTCCATTAGCGCGTTAAACGCCGCGGCACTTCTTTCCGCCGCGCTGGGTCTGGCGTCCATCAGTCTGACCGGCGAGATTTCGCCGCTCTGGATTTCGCTCAGCTGGTCCGCGTGGCTCTTCAGTTTTATCAGCGGACGCTTTCCGGGCGCTCAGGCCAAGCTCCGGCGTTTGGAAACCGCGGCGGTTGTCGGCATGATCGCACTACTGGTGGTGGACTTCTTTGTCTTCCGCAATACGATATTTATCGCCATCACGCATTTCCTCCTCTTCTTTCAGATCGTGAAGCTGGCCGGTGAGAAAACCCGGAAGGATAATCTGCAGATTTTTCTCTTTTCCTTCTTCCAGATTCTGGCCTCCTGTACGCTTTCGGTTGACGCCTGGCAGGCGATCGTGCTTCTGGCCTTTATTCCCACCGCCACGCTCGCTCTTTTCTGGAATCAAATGGAACGTGAATCGGAAACGGGAACCCCGCGCGATCCGGCGGTTCACCGATCCTATCGCCGCATGGCCACGCTCATTTGCGCGCTCGTTCTTCCTTTAAATGTGGCGCTTACTGTCGTGGTGTTTATCATTTTCCCGCGCGTGACGATCAATGTGACGTTGCCGGGATATAACTCGCCCCGCATGGGATACACCGATCAAATCAATCTCACCCGGACCGGGTCTCTTGAGCAAAGCGCGGCGGTGGCGTTGTGGCTGGCTTTTCCGCATCCGGATGACCGGCGGCTCTGGTCGGGCTATCTCCGTGGGGATACGCTTCGCGTCTTTGACGGCCGCCAGTGGAGCACCGCCAGCGGCCGAGTGCGTCGTTTTCTTCCCGATTCCAACGGGGTCACCTTTATTCGTCCTCATGTCCCCTCATTGCGGCTCATTCAGGAATCGATTACGCTCTTGGACACTTCCGCTCACACGGTCTTTACGGCCGGTCGACCGATTCGCGTGGTTTCGGCCCTGCCGTCTTTGCAGGAGAATGAAGAGGGAACACTCCATTGGATTTCTCCCTGGCACCGGGCCCTGCACTACAACCTCATCGCCGAACCCTTCGTGGATACCGAGACCAAGCCCGTGGATCTGGCGCTGCCGGCCTTGCCGATGGGTCGCATCCGAGTTTTGACAAGGGAAGTGGCCGGCAGCGGACCGCCGCTTCTTCAGGCTCAGAAAATCGAAAGCTATCTGCGGCAGAACTATCAGTACTCCACGGATTTTGGAAACCAGGCCGCGGCCAACCCGGTGGATTATTTTCTTTTTGATCGCAAGCAGGGGGCCTGCGGACATTTTGCGTCCGCCATGGCGGTCATGCTGCGCCTGCAGAAGATCCCCAGCCGTGTGGTGGCCGGATACTACAAGGGGGAATGGAACGAACCGGCTCGGTGCGTGGTCGTGCGCGAACGGGACGCCCATGCCTGGGTCGAAGCCTACATTCCGGGAAAAGGGTGGACGTCCTTTGATCCTACTCCCATACCAGACGCGACATCGGTGTCACAGCGTCTGGTGCTCGTTCATCAGCTCAATCAGTATTGGGACTACCTCAGCTATCAATGGAACCGACTCGTGATTCAGTACGATCTGTATTCGCAGGTGAATGCTTTTGAAACGCTCAAAAGCGCCTGGTGGCCGCATTGGCAATTCCGATTCCATCGTGCCCGCCAGATCAAAGGAACAGGCCCTGAGGCCGCCGCGGAGGAGAGGGGCCCCTTTCCCTGGAAAAAACGGGGCTCTTTGTTTTCCTTAGTGTTGTCGCGATCACCGCTGTCACCCGTCGGCGCGGGCCATCCCCCGATGCGCCCGTCCGTTTTTACAACCAGTTTCTGGCCCGGATGGCCCGCGCCGGCCACCCCAAAGCGCCGCATGAAACGGGCTGGGAATTCGCGGAGCGCCTGGCGCAGGTTCCCAACTTGAAAATCCCCGTTTCGGACATCACCCGCCGTTACTACCGGATTCGTTTCAGCCGACTTTTACATTGACTCTGACGCCAACCCAGAAATAGCGAAATTTATTAGCTAAACTATGACGATGAAATCCTATTCCGTACGTCAGGCCAAAAGCCAACTGTCGAAGTTAATCCAAAAAACACTTCGGGGGGAGAACATCGTCATCGAGCGGCGACATATTCCTGTTGTTAGACTTTCGGCTATCGCCCGACCGCGACGAAAGCTCGGATTTTTAGGTAAGGGCGTTTGGATCAGCCGAGATTTCAACAAACCTCTAAAAGAATTTCGCCTCTCGTAGTCTTTCCGTGACGGGACCCAACATTTCGGGTCCAACCCGCCCATCGATTTTTAGCCATCCAGCCTATAGGATCACCACGCGTACTTCCATAAAATATAGCGTTTAGGAGTTAGGCGTCAGGGTAGTTCCCTATCTCCTAATGCCTAATGCCTAATACCTAACGCCTAGTCCTTATTAAGGAGGCCGCGCCCATGGACACTCCGTCTATAACAGAAGTGACCGCCTATCCGCAAATCCCGCTCGATCAGATCAAATCCTCGCCGTATCAAGCCCGCAAAGACTTCAGCCCCGATGACCTGCAGGGGCTGGCAGACGCCATGAAAGCCGAAGGTCTGCTGCAGCCGGTCGTGGTCCGCCGCGTGAATGGTTCCTTCGAACTCGTTTCCGGTGAACGG
>Ga0207016_1078_pt1 | contig 20795 bp, 20 predicted proteins | sample Alteio_BWMinCont_54_FD_153469 | JGI IMG/M metagenome (GOLD analysis project Ga0207016, IMG submission 153469) | Enriched cells from forest soil in Barre Woods Harvard Forest LTER site, Petersham, Massachusetts, United States -... | ecosystem: Environmental > Terrestrial > Soil > Temperate forest >...
ATATAAACGTATCTGCATATAAAACTTAGGATCAATTTTATCTCTTAGTAAATTATAAATAACGATCGCGATATTTTCTGCTGAAGGATTTAAGTTTTTAAACTCTTCAGTATCCTCATTCAAGTTCTTGTGATCAAATTTATTTAGTACATACTTTTTTGTGAGATCACCTAACACTTTGAGATCGATCACATAGCCGGTTGCAGGATCTACTTCACCAACAATCTTTATGATGATCTCGTAATTATGTCCGTGAAAATGCGGGTTATTGCATTTACCAAATACCTGCTGGTTGGTTGCTTCATCCCAATCAGGATTATTTAACCTGTGTGCGGCATTAAAATGTTCTTTTCTGTATACTGCTACTTTCAAGTAATGAAAAATTAAAAATGAAGAATTAAAAATTCTCTTAGATCAAGTTAGTATTTATTTTTCTTACTGCTTATCTGTTATTCATTAATTACCAAAATACTCAACAAAAATGCGTGGCGTTTCGTACAATTTTAAAGAGTGAAGCTGTACGCCTTCGGGTAAATGAGGTTTCAATTCGTTCCAGATACCGATCACTAAATTTTCACTTGAGCACATTTTATCTTTCATAAAATCAACATCCAGGTTCAGGTTCTTATGATCAAGTTTATCTATCACATGTTTGTTGATAAGAATACTTAACCTTTTTACATCAAATACAAATCCGGTATCAGGGTTTGGTTCACCCCTCAGGGTTACGTATAATTCAAAATTATGCCCGTGCCAATTTTCATTAGCACATTTGCCAAAAACTTCTTCATTCTTCTCTTTTGTCCAGGAAGGATTAAAAAGCTTATGAGCTGCATTAAAATGTTCTACACGTGTGAGATAAACCATTGCTCTAATAAAAATTTCCGCAAAGGTAGCATAGTAAATTCTAAAATGTGCCGCATAAACACGAAATTTGCACTATGCAAATCTTACTCGTAGCCGCTACAAATTTCGAAATTCAGCCTTTTATTAGCACTGATCATACATTAGATGTATTAATAGCAGGCGTTGGTATTCCTTCAACGATTTATAATTTACAAAAGGAGCTGCAAGAGAAACGATATGATGTTGTAATTCAGGCAGGTATAGCAGGTGCTTTCTCAAAGGATAGTCCGTTAGGTAAAACTTACATGGTAAAACAAGATACTTTTGGGGATCTTGGCATTGAAGAAAAGGGTTATTTTTCCAGCGTGTTCAAATTAGGCTTTGCTTCAGAGAACGATTTCCCTTTCGAGCATAGCTGGTTAATGAATAAGCATTTACTGCTTTCTTCCGAATCTGTTATCGGCGTTACCGTAAATAAAGTGAGCGATAGCGAGATACAAAAACAGCAATTGATCAAAACATATAACCCTGCTATTGAAAGTATGGAAGGCGCAGCATTTCATTATGTTTGTCTGCAAGAGAAAATATCTTTTTTACAATTGCGAAGTATTTCCAATCACGTTGGAGAAAGAGACAAAAGCAAATGGAAAATAAAAGATGCGGTAATAAGCTTGAATATTGAAATAGCTAAGACAATTACATTGTTAAATGGATAAATTGTTGAACTGTTGTAAGGATAGATAAAATCCTTCCTTACAACATTCTTCAAAAAACAATTTAACAATAAAACAATTTAACAATGAAACTAACACTAGGATTTTCACCTTGCCCGAACGATACATTTATTTTTGATGCACTCGTAAATAAAAAGATCGATACCGAAGGATTTGATTTTGAAGTTGTATTAGAAGATGTGCAAACACTCAATCAATGGGCAAGAGAAGGCAAGCTTGATATTACTAAACTGAGTTACGGTGTTTTACCGCTGGTATTAGATAGATACATTACACTGAACAGTGGAAGTGCCTTAGGCACGGGGGTTGGACCATTGCTTATCGCCAATCCTAAATTATCAGATATTGAAACGAATATCGAGTATGCAAAAATTGCTATACCCGGACAAAACACAACAGCTCATTTACTTTTTTCTTTAGCATATCCAAATGCAACCAACAAAGTTTTTTTACGGTACGATGAGATCGAAGATTTTGTATTGGCAAATAAAGGATTGGGGGTTATCATTCATGAGAACCGTTTTACTTACCAGGATAAAGGATTGATCAAAATAAATGACCTCGGAGATTATTGGGAAAAAGAGACCGGCAACCCTATTCCATTGGGCGGTATTGTTATTCGCCGTGAATATGATCTGGCGATGCAGCAAAAAATTGATGCTTTGATCAAGAAAAGTATTGAGTATGCTTTCTCTAATTATCCGGCTTTAACTGATTATATAAGGGCGCACGCGCAGGAAATGAGTGAAGATGTGATGCGCAAGCATATTGACCTCTATGTAAATAATTATTCTATTGACCTGGGTGAAAGAGGCAGGTTTGCTGTTAACAAATTATTAAAAGTATACGCCAAAACAAATTTAAAATTCAACGAGTACCCTGAGATTTTTGTGAGCAGGATTCCAATTGCTGATGCTGTTAAGTAATGTTAACTGACTCCCCAGATAGAGGAAAGTAATTCAAGTTGATGGCGAGGATAAAATTACTACCGATAACTACTTCGCTAATTCTATCAGTTCCTGCGGAAGCGCCTCTTTGGCCGCGGCGACAAGCGAAGCGAGGCAGACAAAATCATGCGAAGCAGATTTTAGTCAGCGGCCAAAGGAGCGCTGAAGAAGGAACACAGCCCAGCGGCTATGAGCGACTAAGACTAAAAAAATCACAAAACTATTATGATAGATTAAGAAATATTTGCCGGGAAGACGGAAAGGCGCTTATAGTTCATTGTAATCACCAAAGAAACAGACTTTCGATCTGCTTAAGATTTTCGCTTCGCATATCTGGGGAGTTAGCTTTGAAAATTATAGCCAGGAAAGTGCAGGCAATAATGCAGTACAGATTTTTTTAATAGTTGTATTACTATATGTTTTATCGTTGATAGATCGCACCCATTGAATATTGCGTATCGTATTTGTTATAAATACCTCATCCGCTTGTAATACATCTTCGATCGTTAATTCTTTTTCTATTAACTCAAAGCCTGCCGTTTTACTATTTCTGATAATATAATTTCTCATTACACCTGCTACACAAGCTTCCGATAAGGATGGCGTGTATATGATCTCATCTTTTATAATAAAAATATTAGCGATGGTTGTATCGCATATTCTATCAGCGCTGTTTAAGATGATGGCATCGTTCCATTTTTCTTTTTTGGCATGAAGCGCAGCCATTAAATAAGGCAAGTAATTATTATGTTTCAGGTTACTTAATATATCGTATGTTTTTTTCACATCGGGATATATACCTAACACCAGACCGTTACTATTTAAATCGCCATTATTTTCGGGCAGTTGCCAGCTTTGAATAAAATAATTAGGCGAGTGATTGACAGCATCGTACAAACCGCCATCGCCTCTAAATACATTTAGACTGATGCGGGCACTTGCTACATGCTCATTTTTTTTAGCGAGTGCAACTATTTGTTCCTGCAAATTTTCGGGAGAGAAATGTTTAGGCAGATCAAATTGTAAAACTTTTAATCCCTTCCATAGACGCGCAAAATGATCATCTTCAAATAACAATTTACCATTGGTCATTTTGATCGTTTCAAACAATCCATCTCCATAACGCAATCCCCTGTTCTCAGGTCCGATCGTTAAAGTGTCAGCAGCGAATATCTTTCCGTTAAAATTAAAATAACTCATACGCTGCAATATAAAACAAGTTTTTCGCAGGTTATGTACATTAAAGTTTTAGTGTTTCGATGATCACCCTTGTCACTGTTCCCCAAATACTAAATTCCATATCATCTGTTATTGGTATGGGTTGATATTTAGGATTAGCAGGCATCAATCGAATACCACTTCTGTTCTTGATATAATACTTAACGGTAAAATTCCCATTCACAACGGCTACTACAATATTGTTGTTGACAGGAACAATAGAGCGATCAACAAGTAATAAGGATCTATCCGGAATATTTGCTTCTATCATTGAATCTCCCGACACACGAAAAGAAAAAGTGGAAAATGGATTCGGCCGTAAATATTTATTAAAGTCAATATTTTCTTCAATATTGCCTTTAACAGGTGCAGGATACCCAGCTGTCACAAGCCCATGATGTATCACTTGTATCGGATTTAAGCTTTCCGGCGCTATATCTACCATATTTAATTCACTCATTGACTAATATTTTTAGCAAAATACTAAATATTTTACATTTATCGCGGTGTTTTTCCCTTTTTATTTGAGGATTTTCTCTTTTTTGAACTTTTCAAAACCAAAAAACGTATGTAAAAAATGGTTGGGCGTCATTAAGAAATTTGTCTGAAAGTCAACAATATCAAGGCTTTAAACAAATTATTAACGGGTTTAACTTAATAAAAGAACGTTTAAGTTGGTTTTAAAGAGGATATATCGCGGCGTATCTTTGAGGTATCAAGGAACAAGCTGTGAATCAGCCTTAATAAAAATTTAAGAATTTCATATAGCAAGCAATCGTTAAAGTCCTTCTGTTTCTACAGAAGGACTTACTTTTTTAGGTAATTCCTCCCATATTTGTACTATCAACAATACTTGCAACGATCCATGGAAACAATTCACGACAACAAGAAATTTGAAAATATAGATTACTCGGAAAAAACCTTAGTGAACCGGGAGTTTACTGACTGTGAATTCATCAATTGCAATTTCACCAAAAGCGACCTGAGCTATAATAGCTTTATGGATTGCAGCTTTAAAGGATGCAATTTTTCTTTGACCCTGCTAAATAATACCGGCATTAAAAATATCAGCTTTACAGATTGTAAAATAGTAGGTATCGATTTCAGCAAATGCAATAACTTCCTCTTTGCCGTATCTTTTCAAAATTGCCATTTAGATTATTCTTCTTTTTTTCAAAAGAAGATGAAGAAGACCAATTTCATTGATTGCTCGATAAAAGAAGTGGATTTTGTAGAAACAGATCTTTCAATGGCTGTCTTTAAGAACTGCGATCTGCTTGATACAACGTTTATGCGGACCATACTAGAAAAAGTCGATTTTCGCACCGCAAAAAATTACTCTTTTGATCCTGAACTCAATAGAATTAAGAAGGCAAAATTCTCTTACCTGGGCATTACGGGCCTGTTGGCTAAATATGATATCGATATTGAGTTCAATTAAGCTTATTCGGCAAAAAACACATAAAATTTCAGGGGCAAATTAGGTTGGGTATCATTAAGTCATTCTATCGAAAGTCAACAAAATCAATGCTTTAAACATTTATTTAACGGGTTTGACTTAATAAAAGAACGTTTAAGTTGGCTAAAAAAGAGAAAAATGGCGCTGTATCTTTGAGGAAGAAAGGAACAAAATCATACAGCAGGCAATCGTTAAAGAAACAATCAATCGTTAGAACGGGTATTAAAACCCAAAAATATAAAGAACAAGCTGTGAATCAGCCTAATTAAAAACTTAAGAATTTCATATAGCAAGCAATCGTTAAAGTCCTTCCGTTTCTACGGAGGGACTTACTTTTTAAGGTATTTCCCTCTGCGGTTGCAAAGATGAATCAAATTTTGGAATTCAAACACTTTTTCAAATATTTATTTTTACCTGTTGAATTGCAACAGCGTATCATTTAATAACAACAACCGCTTTTGTATTTTTTGGTCAGACAAGCTATACCCCGCTACCACCCTACTTATTATAACATCTTCAAACCTAAAAAAGCAGGCAGCTAAATCGATTTTTCAAAAATCCACAAACAAAGGCTATCTTAGCGCAACCAAATTTTCTTTAAACCTAATGAAGGTTTTACTCAAACAGGCTATCATCGTCAATTCTTCTTCTCCATTTAATGGGCTCACGAAAGATATTTATATAAAAGATGGGATCATTACTGCTATCGCAGATTCAATTACCGAAAAGGCCGACAAAATAATAGACACCAAAAACTTATCTGTAAGCATTGGCTGGATGGACATTTTCTCTCATTTTTGTGACCCGGGCTATGAGCATAGGGAAACCTTAGAATCCGGTGCCAGAGCGGCAGCAGCTGGCGGTTTTACGGAAGTAATGGTAGTACCCAATACCAACCCGGTTGTACACAGCAAATCTCAAATAGAATACATCATCCAAAAGTCTAAGGACTTTGCGGTTACCATACATCCGATCGGCGCCATCACTAAAAATGCGGAGGGCAAAGAATTAGCCGAAATGTACGATATGCACCAATCAGGCGCTATCGCTTTTAGCGACGGCATTCATAGCATTCAACAGCCCGGCGTATTATTAAAAGCGCTTCAATATGTATTGGCTTTCGAGGGAACAGTGATACAATTACCTGAAGATAAAAGTATCAGCCCACATGGCTTAATGAACGAAGGTATTATCAGTACACAGCTAGGTTTGCCCGGAAAGCCAGCCATTGCTGAAGAATTAATGATAGCGCGCGATATAGAATTGGTAAAGTACACAGGTTCTACAATTCATTTTACCGGCGTATCCACTAAAAAAAGCATCGAACTTATTGCAAAGGCAAAAGCTGATGGCTTAAAAGTATCTTGCTCAGTAACCCCTTATCATATTTTCTTCTGTGATGAAGACCTCATTACTTATGATACCAATCTTAAAGTAAATCCTCCGCTTAGAACAAAAGAAGATATGCTGTCGCTGAGAGAGGCTGTAAAAAAAGGCACCGTAGATTGTTTCTCTTCTCATCATATCCCACAAAATACAGATAGCAAGATCTGCGAATTTGAATATGCCAAGAACGGCATGATAGGATTAGAAAGCTTATTCGGATCTGTTGTATCGATCGTGGGTAACACAAAATCAGTTGTGGATCTTTTAACCATCGCACCAAGAAAAATTTTCGGAATAGCGATACCTGAAATAAAAGAAGGCGCACCTGCTAACCTTACTTTATTTGATAGCAGTAACGAATTTATTTTTGAAGAATCGATGATCCGGTCAAGATCAAAGAACTCCGCTTTTATCGGCAAAAAATTAAAAGGAAAAGTTATCGGCATCGTTAATGGCAGTAAACTGGAATTGAATTAATGAAAAAGATAACAGCAGGCCGCAAGGGTTTGATCACTGTAGCAGTAATGATCATCCTTTCTTTGATCTTTTTTTATGGATTGAAACAGCCGATCGATAGCTCGTACCAAAACATTATCTACGCTGTTTACACTGTTGGCATTCTATGGAGCCTGATAGACTTTAGCAGAACGACTACCAACGCAACAAAATTTAACGAATACTTTTCAGAAGGATTTAAGACATTTATAATGGTTACTTTTTTAATGGTCATTTATACATTGATCATCTATTTATGTAACCCACAAATAAAGGAAGCGAAATTAGCACTCAATAACCAAATGCTATTACAGGAAGGCAATTATACGCCGGCTGAAATAGCAGCGAATGCAGAAAAATTAAAATCTATCTTTATACCAATGACATTGGCCGTATATACTTTTATATACCTTGTTCTGGGTGCTTTGATAACTGCGATATCGTCGGCTGTTATTGGTCAAATGAAAAAAAAATAACCGTATGGATCTATCTGTTGTAATACCATTATTGAATGAAGAGGAATCATTGCCTGAATTAGCTGCATGGATAGAAGCAGTGATGCAGGTAAATAATTATTCTTACGAAATAATTATGGTAGATGATGGAAGCACGGATAGTTCATGGAATGTAATTGAAGCGTTAAGAAAAGAGAACAGCCATATAAAAGGGATAAAATTTCAACGCAATTACGGGAAAAGCGCTGCACTGAATGAAGGCTTTAAAGCTGCGCAGGGCGAGGTTATAATAACGATGGATGCAGATATGCAGGATAGTCCTGATGAAATACCTTCTTTAAGAAAAATGATCGTAGAAGATGGTTTTGACCTTGTGAGCGGATGGAAAAAAGTGCGCTATGATAATGCCATTACAAAAAACCTTCCTTCCAAATTATTTAATGCCACAGCAAGCAAAGTATCGGGCATCAAACTACATGATTTTAATTGTGGCTTAAAGGCATACAAAAAAAAGGTAGTCAAAAATATTGAAGTATATGGTGAAATGCATCGTTATATCCCATTATTGGCTAAGTGGGCAGGTTTTAAAAAGATAACAGAAAAAGTTGTAGAACATCGTCCGAGAAAATACGGCGTTACAAAATTTGGCTGGAACCGTTTTGTAAATGGCTTTTTAGATCTTGCTTCTATCATGTTCGTAGGAAGGTTTGGGAAAAAGCCGATGCATATTTTTGGGCTGTGGGGTACCATCGTTTTTTTTATTGGTACTTGTATCTGGATATATCTTTTTATAGCTAAATTCTTTTTTGCAGAATTCAGTATGACGGCAAGACCTCTTTTCTATGTTGGCCTCATCTCATTAGTAATAGGAACGCAGCTTTTTTTAGCAGGATTTTTAGGCGAGCTGATCTCACGCAACGCTACAGATAAAAACTATTATTTAATAGAAGAAAAGGCCGGTATTTAATTTCTCTCCAATTTAAATATGAAAATAATCATCATCGGTTCCGCATATCCGTTCAGGGCAGGTGGTATCACCTCCTACAATGAACGATTGGCCAGAGCTTTTGCACAGCGTGGTGATGATGTTACTATTTATACTTTTTCTTTACAATATCCAGGTTTTTTATTTCCGGGCACTACACAATATTCAACAGAACCTCCGCCAACTGACCTTAACATTCGCATTCGTATCAACTCAATCAATCCCTTTAATTGGTGCAGCGTTGGCAATGAATTAAAAAAAACAAATGCAGACCTTATTATTGTCAGATACTGGATACCCTTTATGGGACCATGTTTCGGCACTATCTTAAGAAAAGTAAAAAAGAATAAACATACCAAAATTGTTTGCATTGCAGATAATGTTATCCCGCATGAAAAACGTTTAGGAGATGTTGGTTTCACTAAATATTTTTTAAAGCCAATAGATAGTTTTATTACAATGAGCGAATCTGTATTGACCGACCTTAAAAAATTTGAGCCAAATAAACCGGCGGTATTTGTTCCTCATCCTTTGTATGACAATTTTGGCGAAAAAATAAGTAAGGAGGAGGCAAGAAAAAAACTAAGACTTCCAGCTGATCAAAAAATATTGTTATTTTTTGGATTCATCCGTAAATATAAAGGGTTGGATATTTTATTGGATGCGATGAAGATCTTGCAAGATCAAAATGCGGATCAAAAAATAAAATTACTGATCGCCGGTGAATTTTATGGAGACAGAAAACCTTACGATACACAGATCGAACAATTGGGAATAAAAGATAACCTTATTTTACGAACAGATTTTATTGCCGATAGTGAAGTGAAATATTATTTATGTGCCGCAGATGTTGTGGTGCAACCTTACAGAGATGCAACGCAAAGTGGTGTTACACCATTGGCTTATCATTTTGAAAAACCAATGATCGTTACCAATGTTGGCGGTTTACCTTCCTTGGTGCCTGATAATAAAGTAGGATTAGTGGCAGAACCCAATGCCATTTCTATCGCTAAAAAAATAGTTGAATACTTCGAAAAAGGCGAGCAATACTTTCTTCCGTATTTAATTGAAGAGAAGAAAAAATACAGCTGGCAAAATATGACCGACTCGATCATTAAAATTGCCCAATTATAACCGTTGCCCCCTTTAATTTATATTTTATTGCTAAATTGCACCCCAATATGATCTATCGTTCAAAAGCACCTTTACGTATTGGCCTTGCAGGAGGCGGGACAGATGTTAGTCCTTATAGTGATGAATATGGTGGTGCCATTCTTAATGCTTGTGTATCCTTATTTGCATATGCAAGTATAGAACCCTTATCCGACAATAAAATTATTGTTGAAGCTCTGGATAGAAAAGAACAACAAATATTTAATTTCTCCTCCTCATTACCACTTGATGGCACGCTAGACCTATTGAAAGGTGTTTACAATCGTATTCAAAAAGATTATAGCTTTCCTTCAACAGGATTTCGTTTATCTACTTTTGTAGATGCTCCTGCAGGTTCCGGGCTGGGTACTTCTTCAACCCTGGTAGTTGCAATACTTGGCGCCTTTGTAGAAATGCTAAAACTTCCTTTAGGTGAATATGATATTGCACACCTGGCTTATCAGATAGAAAGAGAAGATATTCAATTAGCCGGCGGAAAACAAGATCAATACGCGGCAACATTCGGTGGTGTGAACTTCATGGAATTTTATGGCGATGATAAAGTGATCGTGAATCCCCTTCGTATTAAATCGGAATACATTCACGAGTTAGAAAATAACCTTGTCTTATATTTTACCGCCACTTCAAGAGAGAGTGCTTCTATCATTAAAGAACAGGTAAAAAATGTAAATAATAAGAACGAGAAAAGTATTGAAGCCATGCACCAATTAAAGGAGCAGGCAAGAATGATGAAGGAAGCTTTGCTAAAAGGGCAATTGAGACAGATCGGAGAAATACTTGATTTTGGATTTGAACAAAAACGCAAAATGGCTGCAAACATCAGCAATAGTAATATTGAAGCTATCTATGAAGCTGCAAAAAAAGCCGGTGCAACAGGTGGTAAAATAAGTGGCGCAGGTGGCGGCGGATTTATGATATTCTATTGTCCTGATAATACACGCTATGCTGTTATCGAAGCTTTGAATGCTTTTGGCGGCGAAATAAAAAACTATTCTTTTACCCAGTACGGACTTTCTACCTGGACCATATAAACAAGAAAAATGAAACAAATAAAAGGGATCATACAAGCATCGATCGATGTAAAGGCCGAAATTTTACAGAACGATGCTTTATTAAAAACAATTACAGACTGTGTTGACCTGGTTACAGCTGCTTTTAAAAATGGCAACAAGGTTTTGTTTTGTGGAAATGGCGGCAGTGCTGCAGATGCACAACATTTAGCTGCAGAATTTAGTGGCAGATTTTATACAGATAGAGATGCTTTACCCGCTGAAGCCTTGCATTGCAATACTTCATATATTACGGCTGTTGCAAATGATTATAGTTATGATGTTATTTATTCCAGGATAATAAAAGGGATCGGAAAAAAAGGCGATGTACTAATTGGCTTAAGTACTTCAGGGAATAGCAAAAATATTATGAATGCTTTTGAAGTGGCAAGAGAAAAAGGGTTGATCACGATCGGCTTTACCGGCGCTACAGGCGGTAAAATGAAATCGCTTTCAGATCATTTGATCAATGTTCCATCAACTGATACACCACGCATACAAGAGAGCCATATATTGTTAGGGCATATCATTTGCCAGTTAGTAGAAGAGAAATTATATCCTACAGAAAAATAATAATCAGCTGCGCTTCGTAGTAAACTTATAAAAATAAAAAGCGAATGGTCATATGATCATTCGCTTTTTTTATGCATTTGCTAAATAGCAGCAATCAGATGAAATGTGCCTCCGAAAGCTTTCGGAGACTAGAAGCTTAAATAGATACACGATTGCTGGGCAAAAAAAAGTTGGTTACCCAATAAAGGGTAACCAACTAAACAAAGACAGTTATTATTATTTGAGAAATCTTCTCTGAATAACCATGGACTAAGAAGCGTAAGCTTCGGTACCATGATCAAATAGATCAAGACCCATCAACTCACCTTCAGCTTCTACACGTAGTTTCCAAGGATGAGGTAATTTATTAATGATAAACATCATAATGATCGTAACGATGAATACTGCCATACAGATAGTGAAACTACCTATACATTGTGCTTTGAATACACTTGCATCACCACCGTAGAATAGACCAGCTACAGGAGCTGAATTATCAGCACCAGTTGGTCCTGTTGCACCGTATTGACCGCAAGCGAACAAACCTAAAGAGATCGTTCCCCAGATACCGGCAACACCATGTACAGCAACAGCTCCTACAGGATCATCGATACGGATATACTCCATAAATACCATAGTTAACCAAACTACTATACCTGCAACACCGCCTAATAATACTGCTCCAAGTGGAGAAACCCAGTAACAAGGACAAGTGATAGCAACTAGACCGCCAAGTACACCATTTAAAGTATAACCAAGATCAAATTTTCCTTTTGTATCGCCGAACCAAAGTGCAACGTACATAGCAGTGATACCACCAGCACAAGCTGCAAGTGTAGTATTAGCAGAAATACGGCCAATACCTTGCATGTCCATAGCTGATAGAGAAGAACCTGGGTTAAAACCATACCAACCGAACCATAGTACGAATGTACCTAAAGCTGCAAGTGATAAGTTATGAGCAGGAGGCATACCACCACCGTCTCTTTTGAATACGCGACCTAAACGTGGTCCAAGTACAATAGCACCAGCAAGAGAAGCAATACCACCAATACTGTGTACAACTGTAGAACCAGCGAAATCACGGAAACCTGTACCTAAAGAAGGGAACAAATGACCTGTAGAACCCATTAAAGCTAAGAAGCCGTCTGGACCCCAAGCCCAATGCCCGATGATCGGATAAATAAAACCAGTGATACCGATACTGTAAAGGATATCTCCTCTAAAGCTAGTACGACCGATCATAGCTCCTGAAACGATTGTAGAACAAGTATCAGCGAATGCATATTGGAATATCCAATGCGCTAATATAGGAATACCTGTACCTGCGTATGTAAGTGGAGTTCCTTGTAAGAAGTACCAGCTTTTTGGATCGCCACCAGCAAGAGCGCCACCGCCCCAACCGATTAAGCCATTTCCTTGACCAAACATAAATGCATAGCCAATAGCCCAGAATAATAGGCCGCAAAGACAAGTATCGAATACGCACTCCATCAAAACGTTCACCGTTTCTCTCTGACGTGCGAAACCTGCTTCTAACATTACGAAACCTGCTTGCATACCGAATACCAAGAATGCCGCAACTAATGTCCAGATGGTATTAGCTGTGTTCATCATTGTTGTTTCATGCGCTGTGTAAGTTTCTTGAGCGAATGCTGAGTTACCTAACATTCCAGGTAATATTATCTTGATACCGATCAATAGGACCAATACGCCGATAATTTTCCCTGCAAATAAAGTAATCGCCAAGCGCTTTTTCTCCGCCGTGGTTAACTTGACCATCGGAACAGTAGCGGACTTCCTGCTACCCAATCCTGGAAATAAGTTTTTTAAAATCATGTGTGAGGTTTTTGCTGGTTTTTAAATAATGATTTATGTTATACTTCTATGATTAGAATTTGTAAACTGCTGCAAGGATTCCTGAGAAATCTGTACCAGTTGGTGTAGCATCTTTTCCTTTTACGTAGATATCACCAAATTTAGTATCAGCACTTTCATAACGTACTTCAGGAATGATAGTTAGTGGTCCTACTCTGAAGTTTGCAGATAATGTTTCATCAAGAATATTTTGTGTTCCCAATAAAGTTAGATCATCATTATCAATGAAGTATTCAGATCTTAATGTTAAACCGAATAATGCTGTAGGATCCCAGTTAAGGTATAATGCACCACCACCCCAAGCATCTGATTTAGCAGTTGTTCCGCCAAAAGAATTGTAGGAGAACATTTTATCAGTAAGGTTTAATCCAACACTGAATTTAGATGAGATCGTACCAGTTGCTACGAAATCAATTTGGTTAGTTGCTTTTACTAAACCAGAACCGCTTGCATTCATTCCTTCTGCGCCTTCATAGTTTAAGTAAAAATGCCATTTGCCATTTTTAGTTACATCATCAATTTGAGCAAGTATATGCTTTGTTGAAGATCCTGGTACAGTTCCATCAGGAATTGTTACAACATTTGTAGGGTTTGCAACGCCTAACATGAAGTGCCAAGTCTTTTTAGAATATTCCGCTTTAAGACCAGTATGAGAGAACGGCCCTTCAGTGAACATATAATCCATGCTGTAGTTTCTGTTGTTCACAGCATCTGGAACTTCATATCCGATATGAGTATACCATTTACCTAAAGAGAACTTAATACCGTTAGTACCTTTACCGGTATATATTCCAACGTACAATTGTTTTACAGCTAAAAGTCCGCCTGCAGTTGCGTCGCCGCTACCAGCGTTAAAAGCTTCTGCTCTTGGGCCGAAACCTAGATCTGCAGTACCGAATACTTTACCAGATAAGATCTGGCCAGTACCTGTTAAAGAAGCCATGCCTAATTCGAAAGAATTATTAGATTGTGTAAAGCTTGTTTTAGCATTTGTTGGTACACCCGCTGTTGTTGATGTAACGTTGTTGAAATCATAACGAGTGTAAGCATCAACAGATCCAGACAAAACAAAAGTTTTCGTAGAATCAGTTTGGGCATTAGCGCTTAAGGCGATAATAGCAGCCAAAAATGGAAGAATGATTTTCTTTCTTGTCATTGTTTTAAGTTTAATTGGTTAAGAGATGTAGTAAGAACTACTTTAAAAATGATGAATTATTATATAAATAAAAAAATTACTGCGTATATTTCAATTATTTTTTATTTCAAGATTCTGGCACAATGATACATCAAAAAGTTAATAAATTATCAAGATGAATACATATTTTTATTTTATATTTATATAAAAAAGAATAAATACCCAATTTTTTAGGCAATTCAAGTAAAAAATAATAGAAAAAAAGTTGCAATTGCCAAAAAAAACTTCTTTTATCTAATAAAAATATTTTATAAAATCATACCCAGATCAATTGTATCGGTATATCTACAAGGATTATTATATTATTTTTATAAATATTTTTATTTGATATATGAAATAATCTATCGAATGAACCCTTATTTTTTATCTTAACACAATAATAAGGCAAAAGACAGCAATAAAGTTGCTATCTAATTGTTAAGTATAAATGAATCTCGTTGTATTTTTACACAAATTGCCTTTACTCAATGGATGTACATATAGAATCTTCCTGGAAACAGATCCTTAAGGATGAATTCACAAAGCCGTATTTTTTAGAAATAGTAACTTTCTTAAAAACAGAAAAAGCTGCAGGTAAAACTATCTATCCGCCAGGACCACTAATATTCAACGCTTTTACCCAAACACACTTTAATAATGTAAAAGTGGTAATACTGGGCCAGGACCCCTATCATGGTGCCGGACAAGCGCATGGACTAAGTTTTTCAGTGCCAACAGGTATTAAGCCCCCTCCATCGCTTGCTAATATATATAAAGAGATACAAAACGATCTGGGAACAGCGATGCCGATAGATTATGGCAACCTTACCATGTGGGCACAGCAGGGCGTACTACTGTTGAACGCTATATTAACGGTAAGGGCAAACGAACCCGCCAGCCATTCAAAGATCGGATGGATGAATTTTACCGATGAAGTGATCAAAAAAATATCTGATGAAAAATCCGGCGTTGTTTTTTTATTATGGGGTAAATTCGCTCAGCAAAAACAATCGTTGATCGATGAAACAAAACACTTTGTTTTGAAAGCTGCCCATCCATCGCCATTTAGCGTTCATGCCGGCTTTTTTGGATGTAAGCATTTTTCTAAAACAAATCAACTCTTATCGAAACAAGGTATAGAACCAATAGATTGGAAATTATTAAAACCTTAGCATACACATAATGAAACTGATAAAAGATATTTTCGCAAGGATATGGTGCACCTGGGCCGCCTTTAGCTTTATTACTACATTCCTGATCATTTTTATTCCTACAATGATACCGTACTTAGTTCCTGATCCAAAGGGGCAATACTATTTCATAAAAGTATCAAGGGTATGGATGTGGACCTGGCTAAGGCTAGTTGGTTGTCCGCTAAAAGTAAAAGGAAAAGAAAATTTTGCGCCGGATACAACTTACGTAATTGTATATAACCACAACGCTTATTTGGACGTTCCTTTATCCGCACCTTTTGTACCAGGGCCGAATAAAACTATTGCAAAAGCATCCCTGGCCAAGATCCCTGTTTTCAAATGGTTCTATGAAAGAGGATCTGTATTGGTCGATAGGAATAGCGATAGCAGCCGACGCAAGAGCTTTGAGGATATGAAAAAAGTATTACAGAGAAATATACATATGTGTATCTATCCAGAAGGGACCCGAAATACCACAAAAGAACCCATGAAGAAGTTTTTTGACGGAGCCTTTAAGCTAGCTGTGGATACAAAAAAAGATGTTATCCCATGTGTGATCTTAGGAACAAGGAAAGCTAACCCTGCAGACCGATCTTTTTATATGATACCTACCAAATTAGAAATGCATTATTTACCTCCGGTATCTTCAGAGAATATAACTGCTTCTGAATTAAGAAGTAAAGTATTTGAAATAATGAAGGCACATTACATAGAGAACGAAAAGTAATTATTATATAAAACTGGACTATAAACGACTTCCTGTCTTCCCGGCAAAATATTTCGTAATCCACCAAGACTGCTTGTGCTTTTTTAGCTTGTAGTTGCTCATAGCCGCTGGGCTGTGTTCCTTCTCCAGCGCTACTTTGGCCGCTGACTAAAATCTGCTTCGAATGATTTTGTCTGCCTCGCTTCGCTTGGCACCGCAGCCAAAGAGGCGCTTCCGCAGGAACTGATAGAATTAGCGAAGTAGTTAATCAGTAATAATTTTATCATTAGCATCAACTTGAATTAATTACTTTCCTATATCTGGGGTGTTAGTTTAATAAATACAATAAAAAGCCCCATCATATAATTGATGAGGCTTTTTTTATAACTGAAATACTATATTACAATGAAACAGAAATACCTAGTCCGATCTGCTTTGCACGAAATGATCTGATATCGCTTTCAGGGATATTGATGGAATTTGTATTCATACTCATTTTAAGTTCTCTTGCTTTATGGTATAATATACCGCTACGCGTATATAATACTGCACTGCCGATACCCAATACTACACCACCTCCCGTGACAGCAATGCCACTGTTTATCAGGTTGTCATCCGTTTTAGTATCCGCGGGAATAGGGTTACCATTAGAGTCATAACTAGTGCCATCATCGGTCTTTGTTGATTTATCCAATTCTCCTACAACCACCATTACTGTTCCTACTGCACATAGAGTTATGGCACCGATATTTAAAATAACAGCTTCTATTTTTGCATTGGTAGATTTATTCCTTATTTCTTTATAAGCTGTATTATCTACTTTAGGTTGATTGGGTACAGGAGTGTATTGTGCTTTTGCAGCGAAAGACACACAAAGAATTAGCGTAATGATCAAGAAATGTTTCATGGATTTAATTTAAAGATTTAAAATATGTACAAATATATAAACTCTTATAACTTATTGTGTACCCAATACAAAAAACCGCGGTAAGACTGCCGCGGTTTATATAGTATACTCTCAAAAAATCCCTTATTTAACTTCCTCAAACTCTGCATCTGTAACCGTTTCTCCACCTTGCTGTCCGTCTGCTGAATGAGGTTGCTCTCCATTAGTAGATGCTCCGGCTTCTGCGCCTGCTGCCTGAGCTTTATAAATTTCTTCACTAGCTGCTGTCCAGGCCGTATTTAATTCTGCTATTGAGGTATCAATAGCTGCAAGATCCTGCGCTTTATGGGCTTCTTTTACTTTAGCTAAAGCTGCCTCGATCGGTGCTTTTTTCTCAGCGCTGATCTTATCGCCGTATTCTTTCAGTTGTTTTTCTGTCTGGAATATCTGGCTATCCGCCTGGTTTATTTTTTCGATCTTTTCTTTTTCTAATTTATCCGTTGCTTCATTGGCTTTCGCTTCAGATTTCATTTTTTCAATCTCTTCTTTGCTTAAGCCACTGCCCGCTTCGATACGGATATTATGTGATTTGCCGGTGCCTTTATCTTTAGCCGTTACAACCAGGATACCGTTAGCATCAATATCAAAAGTAACTTCTACCTGAGGTACACCTCTAGGAGCCGGTGGGATACCATCCATATTGAACATCCCTAAACTTTTATTTTGGTTTGCCAATGGTCTTTCACCTTGCAATACATGAATTTGTACACCGGGTTGGTTATCGCTAGCTGTTGAAAACGTTTCTGATTTTTTTGTTGGGATGGTCGTGTTGCTTTCGATCAATCTTGTCATAACACCACCCATTGTTTCAATACCTAAACTCAACGGTGTAACATCTAATAACAATACGTCTTTTACATCACCTGACAATACACCGCCCTGTATAGAAGCTCCTATCGCTACCACTTCATCAGGGTTAACGCTACGGTTCGCTTTTTTACCAAAGAATTTTTCTACAATTTCCTGAACTTTAGGAATACGTGTGCTACCACCAACCAATATAACTTCATCGATTTGAGAGATGGTTAAATTAGCATCTTTCAATGCCTGTTCGCACGGTTTTAAACAACGTGTAAATAATGTATCTGATAATTTTTCGAAATTTGCTCTTGTTAATTTTTTAACCAAATGCTTAGGCACACCATCAACTGCAGTTACGTAAGGAAGGTTAATTTCTGTTTCTGTAGAAGAAGACAATTCAACCTTAGCCTTTTCAGCTGCTTCTTTTAAACGTTGCCAAGCCATTGGATCTTTACGAAGATCGATCGCTTCATCTTTTTTAAATTCATCGGCTAACCAATCCATGATCACTTTATCAAAATCATCACCACCTAAATGCGTATCACCGTTAGTGCTTTTTACTTCAAAAACACCTTCGCCTAATTCAAGGATAGATACATCGAAAGTACCACCACCCAAGTCGAATACAGCGATCTTCTGATCCTGGTGTTTTTTATCTAACCCGTAAGCTAATGCAGCTGCGGTAGGTTCATTGATAATACGGCGAACAGTTAGGCCTGCAATTTCACCGGCTTCTTTAGTTGCCTGACGCTGAGCATCGTTAAAATAAGCGGGTACAGTAATCACCGCTTCCGTTACTTCTTGTCCAAGATAATCCTCAGCTGTTTTCTTCATTTTCTGAAGCACCATAGCTGATATTTCCTGTGGAGTATATAATCTGCCATCTATGTCAATCCGAACTGTATCATTGTCACCTTTTACTACCTTATAACCACTGTGGCTCACGTCTTCTGTTACTTCGTTCCATTTATGCCCCATAAAGCGTTTTACGCTCATAATTGTGTTATGAGGGTTGGTAATGGCCTGGCGTTTTGCAGGGTCTCCTACTTTACGTTCGCCATTTTTTAAAAAAGCTACGATAGACGGGGTTGTACGGCGCCCTTCGTCGTTAGCTATAACAACGGGCTCGTTACCTTCCATTACTGCTACGCAGCTGTTGGTTGTTCCTAAATCGATCCCAATAATCTTTCCCATAATGTTATGTGTTTATGTTTATTATCTCTTTGGCAAGCATTATGCCAAGCATATTTTTGTGTAAAAATGGCAGGCATAATAGGATATTTTACAATAAAAGGCGGGCAAATGGCAACCTTATTTCGATTAAAAACGTATATTAATATAGTTTTCATAGGGTACGGATTAAAACGGGCCGAGGTTTTCACCTCAGCCCTATTTTTTTATACGTGTAAATAAAGTTCATAATTGATAAATAGGGGCTGAGAACAGACCCCTATTAAAACCGAACCTAATCATAAAAAGATGAAATTACATTTCCTTCAATAAAATTTCTTTACCGATTTCGGGGGGGGGGGTAAGCAACACTATTACCTTAAGCAGCATCTATCAGGAGGTTAACGACTTATATTGTTTTAGATTTAATCGAGCTGTAGTTTCTACTACAGCTCTTCTTTTTACAGATCGTGCATTGCTTTTTTAACCTCTTTCCAATACGCAACAGCTTCTATATGATTACCGAAACGCGATTCCTTAATATAGGTATCGATCAGTGTCATTGCATCGTCTTTTGCAGAATAAAAGCTATGAATTTCTTTCTTGAAGAAGATGTGCCACAATTCTTTGGCTCGTTCTGTAGGATTTATTGAGGGTGGTTTTACGGGCGTTTCCATTTTTTAGAGTTTTGATAACCAAAGATAACCAATAGACCATTTTACATTCGAATACTTACTAACGCATGTAGTAGGGTTACTAACATTTCTGTAGTAGTTCTACTATTTATATGCTAAACGAAATAATATCATTGATTAAAATAATGAACTATGAAAAGAAGCATTAATTTCACAAAAGTTTTCATAGGGTACGGATTAAAAACGGGCCGGAGTTTCTACTCCAGGCCCTATTTTTTTGCACCTACTTCTTCAACACTAGCCATTAAATAAAGTAAATTGAGTACATTACAATATAAATAATTACTCACCTTATTTAAATAGCAATACAATGAAAAAGGTATATTTTTCTACCCTATTATTTGCCACTTTACTAATTACACAAAACTGTAAAAGCCAGTTTTTGGATAAGTCTGCAATGGATACGACCGTAAAACCGGGCGATAATTTTTGGTTATATGCAAATGGTAACTGGAACAAGACAGCCGTCATTCCTTCAACAGAAAATAGTACCGGTTCTTTTTTTGACCTGAGAAAAAAAAGTCGTAAAGCAATGCAAAGCCTTTGCGAAACTGCCGCCGCTACAAAAGCACCGGTTGGCAGCGTTGATCAAAAAGTAGGTGATATGTATGCAAGCGGAATGGATACCGTAGCTATTAACAAATTAGGATACACGCCTTTAAAACCTTATCTCCAAATCATCGATAATTTAAAAGATACAAAAGCAGTTATCGCTTATATAACAGCACATCAAGCTATGAATGATGTGCTGTTATATACTTTTGCTGTGCAGCCCGACGATAAAAATGCAAGCATGAATATTTGTGCATTTTTTCAAGGAGGATTGGGACTTCCTGAAAAAGATTATTATTTTTCTACTGATCCTAAGATCGTAGAACAACGCAAAGCGTATATCGCATACATCACCAAATTATTTGAACTGACCGGTGATGA
>Ga0207016_1079_pt1 | contig 20503 bp, 19 predicted proteins | sample Alteio_BWMinCont_54_FD_153469 | JGI IMG/M metagenome (GOLD analysis project Ga0207016, IMG submission 153469) | Enriched cells from forest soil in Barre Woods Harvard Forest LTER site, Petersham, Massachusetts, United States -... | ecosystem: Environmental > Terrestrial > Soil > Temperate forest >...
AGAAATTTGCTGCCAATGATCGTATTCGAAGCATAGGAATAGTCTGCGTGAATGTCGGCGCTCCGCCCGAAGACGCGCTGAATATCCACTGTTTCCAACGTATTTGTCTTTGCATTTTTTCGGCCAGCCGTCTTCCGCGCCTGCAAAAAACCGTCGGCGGCCGCCGAAGCAATTCCAGGCGCCTTCAATACCCGCAAGTCCCAATCGGACTCCCAGATGGATTTTCCAAGCTCTCTTGCGAGTTGGCTATCAGGTCCTTTGGCGGAGGAATTTGTACCCCCAATAACAACGATGGTATTCCCATGATTTTCTAACGTCATTTTGCCGGCCGTTTGACCCCGGTCTTTTATCAATAGACCTCGTGTGGGAGGGCGGCCCATCTGACGAGTCAATTCATTTTCTTCCTCAGACCTTAATTGACTCGCCTGAATACGACGATCGGACCCTGTAAAAGCGTCTAGAAGTGGGGCGGATACCGCTTGCTTTCCGAATGGGGCTTGAATGTCGTCATTTTCCTCGCTCGGATTCCTTGACCCGCATACTAAGCAGGCCGGGGATGGACCTGGTACGAAAGAAATAATAAGCAGAAGCGATATAAAAGTATGCATACTTTGTCGCATAGGGTAATTTTAAGGCATGAATATCAGTATTAAAATAGAGCAGAAGGCTAAAATACCGATCCAAAGGGCCCATGCTATTTATGGGCGGGGGGTTGGCAAGGACTGGCCCCGCTATGTTATCTTAACGTTTCCTTGAAACGAGCCATTCTGATCGGATTTAGCGCCTTGTTCCTTTGCCTGGCGACTGGGCATACCGAGCCCTCTCTCGATAAGGGCCTCTGGTGGCTCTACCAGCTTCAGTACGATAAGGCCAGGGCCAACTTTGACGCTTACATTAAGGCCCATCCCGATGATCCTGCCGGGTATTTCTATCTCACGGCCATTGACTGGTGGCACCTGGCTCAGGATATCGAATACAACCTGCCCGAAATTCAGGAGCAATTGGAAGGAGATTCACAGCAAACCATTGCCGTCTCTCAGAAGCTATACGAATCTTCTTCTGATCCAAAAGAGAAGGCACGAGCTTGTCTCTACCAAGGGGGCGCCGAGGGACTCTGGGGACGCTGGCTGGTCACGCGTCACGAATGGGTGAGCGCCTATTTTGCCGGCAAGCGCGGCCATAACAAACTCGTAAGAGCCCTGGAACTTAATCCCGATCTCTATGACGCTTATTTGGGCCTAGGGATCTATGACTACTACACAGACACTCTCTCCGGGGTACAGGCCGTGCTGGCGGCGATGCTCATCCATGGCGACAGAAAAAGGGGCCTGAAAGAACTGCAGATGGCTATCGACCATAGCGAACATGCGCGGGTGGAAGCCATGGTCTTTCTGGTTGAAATCTACACGACCGAAGAAAACACGCCGGAGAAAGCCCTGCCGCTGGCGCGAACGCTACGCAAAGAATTTCCCGAGAGCCCCGCCATGCATTTGATCGAAGTGAGCACGCTCTATACCATGAAAGCGTGGAACGAAATGCTCCCACCCGCCGAAAATTTTCTACAAAAGTCCGAAAACGAAGAGCCGTGGTATACCCGCCGGTTTATTCCTCCCGCCCGGTATTGCATCGGCGTCGCCAAACTGTGGGGGAAACATGATGTGGATGGCGCGGAAGCGGAGATGGACAAGATTTTGGCTGATGGGGTGGAAGGACCCAGCCGCTGGATCACCTTTGCGCGGCTCAGGCGCGGCCAAATCTACGATTTGCGCGGTGACCGCGCCAAAGCGCTTCAGGATTACCAGGCTGTCCTGGCGCGACCGGACTTTTGGGACGCGCACAAAGAAGTCCGCCAGTATCTGCAACAACCTTTTAAGTTTTAGCCCGCCAGCGCTGGAAAAGTCCCGTCAAACCTCCGGGATGCAAGTGGCAATCCTGAACAGGTTCCGTCCCGGCTAAAAACGCCGCTTTTCGTCGTTGCGGACAACCCGTCTTCGCGAGGAGCCCGGAGGCGGGATCTATGGTTTTCCAGACCAGGGTATTGGGCGCTTCGAATTGTTCCGGCAAGTCCAGGTTCGCGGCTTCTTTCATGAATGCCGACCAGATCGGGAGCGCAATTCCGGCCGCTGAATGACCCAGAGATTTCGGAGTGTCGTAGCCGACCCAGACCCCGCAGAGGAGTCTGGTGGTGTACCCGACAAACCAGGCATCCTGAAAATTTTCTGATGTCCCGGTTTTCCCCGCCGCGGGAATCATCAATCCAAAGGATTGCGACGCCTTGCCGGTTCCGACCTGCAGGACGGCCTCGAGCATCTGCGTCACGAGATAGACCAACTCTGGGGCGAAAGCTGTCTCCGGCAGAAGTCGGGCATCTTCCAAAACAGTTCCGTTTTGGTCCAGAACGGATTGGATACTGTACGGTCGGAGGCGTTTCCCCTCACTGGCAAACACTCCATAGGCACCGGTGAGTTCAACCAGAGATACTTCGGAGGACCCCAACGCCAGGGACAGATCTTCCCGCAACGGGCTTTCGATCCCGGCTCGGCGAGCGGCCTCTACGATCGACGGCAGACCCGTCAGCATCGCCAGTCGCACCATCGGGACGTTCAGCGAATACACCACACTGTCCCACACCGACACCTTCCCACGGTACTTCCGGTCGTAATTCTGCGGCGTCCAGGATCCTTGAATCCCTTTAAGGGTGAGCGGTTTGTCATCCAGAAGCGTCGCGGTCGTCACCTTGCGGCTTTCGAGGGCCGCCAGCGCCACAAAAGGCTTAAAGGAAGACCCGGGCTGACGTTTGGCGTCGATCGCATGGTCGAAGGGATTGGTTTGAAAATTTGTTCCCCCCACCCAAGACCGAATGGCCCCGGTCTTTGGATCGAGCGTCACCAGAGCCGCCTGCCCTGCTGGCGGCTTCAACGACTGGACAGCCAAATGCTGCAGGAGCGGATCAAGCGTCGTAAAAATCTTCCAGCCACCATTTAAGAGAGCGGTCAGTTCGTAACGTTCCCCCAACGCATCGCGCAGCATCGCTAGAAAATAGGCCGCTTCATTCGATTTGCCCACCGGGGCCAGATGAAGAGGTTCCGCCATCGCCGCGGCATACTGATCCTCCGTAATGTATTGCTGATCCCGCATAAGACCCAAAACGATTTTTTTTCGTTCCGCAGACACGGCCGACGCGTTTCGCGGCGAATACCGGCGGGGGGATTGGAGCATTCCCGCCAGGACGGCGCTTTCCGCCACCGTGAGCAAGCGCGCCGGTTTCCCAAAGAGAGATTCGGCTGCCGATTCGATGCCAAGAAGAGTCTGCGGCCCATCTTGTCCCCAGTACACCTGATTGATATACATTTCAAGCAGCTGCGGCTTGGAAAAACGGATTTCCAGGTACATCGCCAGCGCTGCCTCCAGCACTTTTCGACGCCAGGTGCGGTGAACGTCTAGAAAGATGGAGCGCGCCAACTGCTGGCTGATGGTGCTGGCGCCTTGTCGAAGTTGCGCGTGACGCACATCCACCCAGAAAGCCCGCGCGATCCCGATCGGGTCAAAGGCCCCGTGCTGGAAGAACCGCTTATCTTCCATGGCCAGGATCGCACGCGGCACGTAAGGGGGTAACTCCGAAATTCGCACCTGCACTCGCGCGGTTTTGACCCCTGAATCCCATTCCGCCAGAAGAACCGGTTCGAGCCGCCATTCTTCGAGCTTCGCATGACCCGCGGTCGCCGTGATGCCGTCCAGTCTCTGGTTTGAAAAATGAAGTTCCAGAATCTGAGCCGGATATTCCTGATCAGGATACCGAAAGGAGCGCACAAAAGCCGTCAGTCCAAAAAGGCCATCACGGTATTGGCCGGGTTTTACCGGATCCCCTGTCATGCGTTCGTATCCCAAGCGTTGCAGCCAGGCTAAAATCCGTTCACGGGAACAAGATTCGCGGGTGTTCAAGTCCATCCAGCGGCTATAGACAGCTGTACTTGCCGGTATCGTTTCGGGGTGGACGAGACGCGAAACCGTCTCGTGACCTTTATGAATCAAATAGGTGGACACCACGACCAAGAGGACGGCCGTACCAGCCGCCATTCGAATAAAAAGTTTTGAGGTTTTATGCCACATGAGCGAAGCTCAGTATATCTCAAGAAGTGAAGTTTAGTGCTTGACTCGGGCTTTCCTATAGGAGCTATAATCGAGGGGTTAGGAAAAATCCAACCACGTTGTGCCGGTTAACCCCCAAACCGGTCGAATGAGGAGGCGTACCATGTCACCATGTGTTGAAGATGTATCCTTCCAGGGACTCATTGAACGAAGAAGACCCATCCGCGAGATATTGCCTACCGAAATCAACAATTCCACGACGCAAAACGAGATCTGGCTGAAAGCCGCATGCTGGATTTTGGCTGTGTCTCTGCTGATTTCAGTGCCACTCTATGTGAAATATCAAACGACGCAGCAGACGCCCGCTATCTTACGTTTATCCCTTGAAGCGGCCCCTTTGTATGTTTGGTATGGGTTTCATCGCGTCGCTCCGGATGAAACCAGTTTCGACTAATTCCAGAACGGCTGGAGCATCCCCCACTGTTCAGGGTAGGTCTTGAGGTAATATTCGAGGTGTCCGCGGTAAATGTTCTGCATGTCTTCCATTTGCCTGCGGAGTGAGCCTTCCCCGGGAACAATCGGATCATGAAAGATGACGCGATATTGACCTGGGCGTTCGCGCAGGACAAATCCGGGGATAACGATGGAATTGGCGCGCGCCGCAATCGCCCAAGGACCCAGGGGCAGATGCGTGGTGGCGCCGAAGATGCCCACGCGATGTCCTTTTTCACCAAAAGGAATATCCGCCACCATCCCCAAAAGCCTTCCACGATCAAGAGCGCTTAAACAGGCCTTGGCCGCCCCGCGCGCCGCCGGAATCCATTCCACGTCGGGATTCCGGTGACTCATGATCCAGTCCACGACTTCATCTTCTCTATAGGGAGCATAGACGCCGGCCATCGAATACCCTTTGCTCATGAGATAAGACATTCCAAGCTCCCAGTTGCCGATATGGGCGGTGACCACGATGACTTTTTTGAATCGTCGGTAGGATTTTTCGACAATCGAGGCGTTTTCTTCGTGAATTTGGCGCGCCAGATTGCTGCGCGAGCAAAAGAAATCAACCGCCGTCATCGAAAAATTCGCGAGCACCTCGGGCGCAAAAGCCTTCGCCTGTTTTTTCCCCACGATGGGAGTCAAATTGGACACCACGATATTGCGGCGTCGCCGATTGAGGAAGCACACCATTCGGCCGACAAAGCGCGCCAGCGGATAGCGCAGCGCTTTGGGAATGACGTGGCGGAAAATGAATTTGAGAAGTTTGTAGAGGACCAGCACCCGCGTATCTTACTTAATACTTCGTGAAGAGGGCTTTGATCCGGACGCGGAGTTTTTCGGTGCAGGACTCTTTGCAGCAGGAATTTTTCAGGCGTTCTTTCAGTCGCTTTTCAAATTCGAAACGATCCCAGCACGGACGGCAATCTTTCATATGTTTTTCCACGTCGCGCCAGAGTTTTTCATCCAGGTCGCGGTCGAGAAGCTGATACAGCCGATCAAACCACTCGTCGCAGTTCATACGGTCGCTTTCCCCTTTTTATTGTCTGAGACGATGCCGGCGGCCACCGCTTGGTCCCATAGAATATTTTGCAGAAGTCGCCGACCCCGCCAGAGCCTGGACCGGACGGTTCCGATCGGAATGGAGAGAATATCGGCAATGTCCTGGTACGAAAAATTCTGCACGTCCGAAAGCAGGACGGCCATCCGGAATTCTTCGGGAAGATTATCGATCGCTTTCTTCAGATCCTGATCGAGAATTCTGTTGGCAAGCGCCTGATCCGGATTGTCGAACGGACTGGGGCTGGCGCCCAGGATCCGGTCATAGAGATCGCCGCCGGCCCCCGTCTCCGGGTCCTCTGGACGGTCGAGCTCGACCATCAAAGGCTGACGCTGTTTCTGTCGGTAGTGATTGATGTAGGTATTGGTGAGAATTTTGTAAAGCCAGGCGCGAAGGTTGGTCCCGGGTTCAAATTGATCGAACGATTTCCAGGCTTTGGCGTAGACTTCGCTCAAGAGATCCTCGGCGGCTTCTTTGTTGCGCGCCATGCGCATGGCCGAGGCGAAAAGCTCGTCCATGTATTGGAGAGCTTCCTTCTCAAACAGCTCTTTGTTTTGTGCCTGAGGTTCCATAACAATGGCCATACGTCCCCTTTAACGGATGGACCGGCTGAGAGTTCCCTTCTGAGAGTTAGTGGGTGGTGCTGGCTCTATTATCCGAGCGTCGGAGCGTCCGGCGTTCCGAAAACCCGGCATAAAGAGGGTGCCAAAAATCGATTTTACTTTCGCCGCGTTTCCAGCACAGCCACACATCTTCCCCGTCCACGCGTCCCGGGAAATCCACGAGACCCGCCCCAAGATCTTTGACCACGCCACCCAAGCCCCCGATGAGCTCGACGTCCTCCTGAACGACCTGCAACAAGAATTCCATCTGCGAACGGATGCGAGCGGATTCGGCGATCTCGGCCGGGCCGGGAGTGGCACCCAACGGAGGACGGCTGGTCGCCAGCTCTTGCGTGCGCTTCTGGCAGCCGTCCATATGCTGGAAGATGCTCTCCAGGCGGGGAATGAGCGAGTCCACTTCCTGGGGTTTGAAGATTTTATCCATTAGTATTGCGGGACCGACGGGTCCACGTCCTGTGACCAGGCCAGAATCCCGCCCTTAAGATTTTGCAGGCGCTTAAAGCCGAGTTTCTTCAGCTGTTCAATCGCCTTGGCGCTGCGAGCCCCGGAGCGACAATGCACGACGATATCATCCGCCGTATCCAGCTCGCGGGCTCGCGACATCACTTCGCCCAGCGGAATCAGCCGTGATCCGGGAATTTTCGCAATTTGATATTCATGCGGTTCACGGACGTCCACCAGGACAAATTTTTCCTTGTGGTCGATTTTTGATTTCAACTCTTTGGCCGAGATCTCCGAAATACCGTTCGTCGATACCGTCGCTTCCTCCTGTCCCAATCCGATGCCGCAGAACTGTTCGTAATCGATCAGTTCTTTGATCGTGGGATTTTCTCCGCAGACCGGACACTCCGGATCTTTCTGAAGCTTCACTTCACGGAATTTCATATCCAGTGCATTGTAGAGGAGCAGGCGCCCGATGAGCGGCTCTCCCTTGCCGAGGATCAGCTTCACAGCCTCGGTGGCCTGGATGAGCCCGATGGTTCCGGGAAGAATACCCAGCACCCCACCTTCCGCGCAGGATGGGACCATGCCGGGCGGAGGGGGTTCCGGGTACAAGCACCGGTAGCAGGGCCCTTTGTCGGCCCAGAATACGGTGGCCTGACCTTCAAATCGAAAGATGCTGCCGTAGACGTTTGGCTTATGGAGAAAAACGCAGGCATCGTTCACGAGATAGCGTGTGGGAAAATTGTCCGTTCCATCAATGATGATGTCATAGGGCTTAAAGATTTCCATCACGTTCTCGGAGGTGAGTTTGGTCCGGTGGGTGGTCACCTTCACGTTCGGGTTGATGGAGGCAATACGATCTTTGGTGGCCTCCACCTTGGGGCGACCGACATCCTGGGTGCCGAAGGCCACCTGCCGCTGAAGGTTCGTGAAATCGGCCAAATCGAAATCCACCAGACCCAGATGACCTATCCCGGCGGCAGAAAGATACATGCTCAAGGGGGAGCCGAGGCCTCCGCAGCCAATGAGCAAAATACTCGCGTTTTTGAGCTTTTCCTGACCATCGACCCCGACTTCGGGCATGATCAGGTGGCGGCTGTAACGCAGGATTTCTTCTTGATTGAGAGCCATTTTTGACCTTTCTGGTGATATTCGGCTTATATTTTACAACAAATCCAGCGTCGATCGGTTCCCCTCGAAATGGCCGCTAAATCTTAATAAAAATGCGTTTCCTGTAGAGGGTCCAGAAGACGGCAAGCCAGAGAAGGGTGTAGCTCGTCGCGTAGGCGAGCGAGGCGTTCTGGGGGGAGGCCCAGCCGAAGAGGTGCTGGGTGATATAGAAGCGCAGATTGCCGGGGGTGCCGTCCGGCTGAGGGATGTGGATCAGATTCTGAACTTTGAGGAAGAAAACATGGAGGAAGTAGGCGGCGATGGCGTTTACGCCGAACACCTCAAAGGGTTTTGACCACCTCCGCCAGCCTTTGATTTCAATCAGCCAATAGCAAAGGCCAAAGATAACCAGCGCCCAGCCGGCCGTAACCAATACATAAGAACTTGTCCAGAGCGCTTTATTGATCGGGAAGTACTGCCCCCATTTCCATCCGCCCAAAAGGAACACGATGCCGGCTTGGATGCAGCCGGTCGCTTTTCTCTTGGGTGCGCCAGGACCACGCAGCCAGTACCCCGCCAGATTCCCCAGAAGGCCGGTTGCGATGGCCGGCAGCGTACTCAAAATACCTTCCGGATCGTATACGGGCCGATAAAGATGCGCGCCAAATACGGTCCGATCGATGTAGGCCGCAAAGTTCCCTTCTTTTGTGAGGTCACCGACCATGAAGCCCGGGACCTGGAGATGGGTCATCAGCCACCAGTACCCGAATAAGAGAATCGCGACAGAGCTTATTTGAATGGAGATAGTGGTCCACAGAAAAAAGAGCGCGCAGAAGAAATAGCAGATCGCAATCCGCTGAAGGACCCCCGGGATCCGGATCGTGTCCAGGTGATAGTGAGGGAACCCATTCAGCAATAGCCCCAGACCGAAGATGATGAGCGCGCGTTTAACCACCTGCACCATGAGCAGGCGACGGTCCTGCCCCTCCTCAATCCGGCGACTGAGCGAAAAAACGAGCGATATGCCGACAATGAATACGAAGAAGGGAAATACGAGATCGGTGAGGGTGAGACCATTCCACGCCGCGTGGTCGAGCTGGGTGTAGGCGGTTTCATTCCCCGGACTGTTCACAAGAATCATGCCTGCAATGGTGATTCCCCGGAAGACGTCCAGAGACAGAAGCCGCTTCGATTCCGTTCTCATTGCCCGAGTTTATACATAATTTTTATACGATTGGCCCGTCATGGTCAATCTCGCCAGCCTCACACATCATTTTGAAGTTCCCACCAACCGCCTCTATCTGTTGCGGGACCGCCTGCTTCAGGAAAAGAAGGTGATCATCGATCTAGTATCTGGAAATGTGAACACTCAAGGCATCACATTTCCACCCCATATACTGAAGCGTGCGCTCACTCGCGCCGTTCCTCGCACAAAGGTATATCGTCCCGACCCCCTGGGCCAAAAAGAAGCCCGGCAGGCGATCAGCCGCACCTACGCTCAGGATGGGTGGCGGGTTCCTCCGGAACAGATACTTCTGACTCCCGGGACCAGTATTTCCTATTGGTACGCCATGAAGATATTGGCCAATCCTGGCGATGAAATTCTTGCACCCTCCCCGACCTATCCGCTATTTGAATCCATTGCCCAGATGGCCGGAGTTAAGCTCGTCTCTTACCGGCTCCGAGAAAAAAAGCGCTGGGAAATAGATTTTGACGACATGGAATCGATTATCACCCCACGCACCCGTGCCATCATTCTTATTTCCCCCCACAATCCAACGGGAGCCGTCACCACAACTGCAGAAGTGCAGCAACTGGCGGAACTAGCTTCACGCAAGAACCTGGCGATCATCTCAGATGAAGTATTCAGCCCCTTTCTGTTCGGTCCGGGTCCCCTTCCAAGGCCTGCACAGACCCATGCACCGCTTGTCATCACATTAAACGGATTTTCAAAAATGCTGGCCCTGCCGGGGTCCAAGATTGGATGGATGGCGGTGTCCGGAACGCTCGAAACCGTCCAGAGAACCATGCGGGCGCTCGATATGATCTCAGACACCTTCCTGCCGGTCAACGAATTCGCGCAGAATGCGGTCTCAACTCTGCTTTCAAATAGCAGATCCTTTCAAAAGAAGTATCAAACGGCCATTCGCGAGCGGATGGCTCTTGCAGGGAAGCTGCTGAAGGGAAAACCTTTTATCGCGCCGGAGGGTGGGTTTTACCTTGCGATCGATCTGGGGAAGAACGGCGTTGAAGAGGAAGTGGCCTGTGACCTCTTGGAAAAGCATCGAATCCTTACGCATCCCGGGTATTTTTACGACATGGAGGGTCAGCATTTGATATTGAGTTTTGTCAGCCGGCCACCGGTGTTGCGCCGGGCGCTTGAGGCGGTTATGGCAGAGATTCGATAAGGTCGGAGGGGATCGGGCCGTTCAGGGTGTGGCCGAGCTGAATAAAGAAGTCGGCCAGCGCCCGGCGCGGGTTTGAAATGTTTTTCGCTTCAACGTACAGCACCCACTTTCCGTTGGCCTCGTAGCGAACAGCGGAGACTTTCACTCCCGTTTGATCGGCCGACTGCAGGATTGGCTGCCAGATCTTGGCCAAAGGGTCTTGAGACGGCGGCCGAGATTTCACTTCCCGCCGTTTGGTCGGCACCCCGGTTTCTTTGAGGACTTCCTGCACGCGACGTTCCATCTCCTTGACCGTCCATCCCTGCTTGTCGCCCTGTTGGGCCAGCTCAATCTGTCGGGCACGGTCGGAAATTTTCCGCAGAGCACGCGTATGGGTTTCTGTAATTATGCCGCGCGGCATAATCTCCTGGATTTCTGGCGGTAAATCAAGAAGCGCCAGGATTCGTGCGATGGCCGTTTGGCTCTTGCCGACCCGTTGAGCGATCGCCTCCTGCGTCAAATTGTATGGAGCCTCCACCAGCTGTTTGTACCCGCCAGCTTCCTCTATGGGTGTGAGGTCTGCTCTCTGGAGGTTCTCGATGAGTCCTTTTACGGCTGCATCTTCATCACTGATATCAATAACGCGCGAGTCGATTGTCGCCCATCCCAGCATCTGGGCCGCGCGCAGACGCCTTTCGCCCACCACAAGCTCAAAAGCATTACCGACCTTGCGGACCGTAATGGGCTGGATGAGGCCTTCTTCCTTCATGGATTTGGCTAGGTCGCGCAGGGTGCCGGGATCAAAATGCTTGCGCATCTGATGGGGAGAGGTAAAGATTTGTTCGAGGCGTAGCTGTTCGATGGAGGGGGGAGGGCAGGAACTCGATTCCACCATGGAAACGTTGTACCGCTTAGGGGGGGGTGGTGTCAAGGGTCCCTAGTCCAGTTGGATTTCGACGGGCTCAGACCACACAATCCCTTTCCAGACCCGCTGGGATGACCCCGTATGATCGACTTCATTATGGTAGGAAACCTGCATCTTATAGACACCCTTGCGGATGAGGCCAAACAGATCCGCCAGATCGACCGTCCTCTGCATGGATTGGCCCCGGGTCAGAGTGACAAAATCCTCGTCCCGGATGGAGAGGGGAGTGATCAGGCGCTGAATTTCGACCTTTTGGCCGGAAGGATCCATGATGCGAAAGGACAGCTCTCCCTGAAGTAGCGGGTGATTCACGAGCATCCGGGAATTCATCAAAAGAGGATTATCAAATAGATTCGTAATGATGACGGTGACCACAATGGGTCCGCCTGCGCTATATTGCGCAGATGATTTTAAGAAGACCTCGAGCGGTATCCGTCGTCTTTCGGCCGCCCGTAGTTCAGAGAGGGTTTTGGCCGTCGGATCGGCCTGTCGGCCGCTCGACAGCATGGCATCAACAGCCTCTTGCCCATGAAGGTTCGGAATGACAAAGAAACAAATGAGAAAGGCTCGTCTCCAACGCATCGATGAGATCCTCCTTAAGGATAGTCTAGTGAATAGACCCCGGTGAGGATATAGAACGTAGGGCTAAATTTTCGGGACTGAAAGGCCTACGTTTTTGATGAGCCCTGGAGGGCCAGGTCAGACGTCTTGAAGTTTTCTTCGGTCTGATGGATCGTCTTGCATCCCGGGATGACGGTCGACACGGCGGGTTGCGCTAAGGCAAACCGGATTGCCGTTTGCGCCAGGGTAAGGGGGCTCTCCCCCATCGTTTTCTTGTAACTTTCCACCTGGCTGACGAGTTGAGCCTGGTACTTGGAAGGCCACTGGTGGCGGATATCACCCACGGGAAAGACGGAATCCTTGGTGTACTTGGCGGCTAGAAAGCCATTCGCGAGCGGTTCCCTGGCGATAATTCCTATCCCTTCAGCAATGGCGCGGGGAAAGAGCTCCTCGGCGGCATCTCGTCTCAAATAGTTGTAGACCACCTGGATGGTGGAGGGCTTGCCCATCTTCATGGCCAGGAGCCCCTCCTGCGGATCATGGATAGATATGCCGTAAAACCGGATTTTTCCCTGAGCTTTGAGCTTTTCCAGCGGGTCAAAGAGCCTTCCGCTCTCAATAACGCTGAACGGGGGATTGTGGAGCTGGTAGAGATCGATCGTGTCGGTTCCCAGCCGCTTCAGGCTCTGTTCGACGGCGTACATCAGGTGCGCCTCCGTGAAATTTAAACGGGGTGGTTCGTGATAAAAATCACTCCCCCCCTTGGTCGCCAGGATCACCTCCTGCCGGCGACCTTTTAACGCCCGGCCCAGGAGTTCCTCGGAGTGACCATGCCCGTAGACATCGGCCGTATCAAAGAAATTACATCCAAGATCTACAGCGGCGGTAATGGCACGGAGGGATTCTTCATCATCGGTGGGGCCGTAACTGTTGCCAAATTGATTGCCGCCGATGGCCCAGGCGCCAAATCCAATCTCTGAAACTTCCAGGCTTGTCGATCCGAGACGGCGGGTTTTCAATGCTCGGGCGTAGCAGCGACTGGAACTTTGGCCGGCGGCGCAGCCTTGTGAGCTCCGATGCCGACCGAGAGGTGCTTTTCTTCAACATCCGCCCAGGGACCGATGGGTTTGCCGGCGGCATTCACGGGGACCAGGGGCTTTCCGGCGGCATCCTTGAGCCAGGTAATCTTGAAATCATCCCGGGACATGAACACCAGCTCATACTCGTTCGTATGATGGACCGATTTGGGGTTGGTGGGGCAGGCTTCCTCGCAAAGACGACACCAGTTGCACTTGCCGAAATCGATAGTATAGTTCTGGATGATTTTCTTGCCCGCTTCATTGCGGACGGCTTCGAGAGCAATGCAGGTTGACGGGCAGGCCCGCACACACAGATCGCAGGCGATACACTCATCAATGTGGAAGGTGAGCATCCCCCGGAAACGGTCAAAGCTGGGCGCTTTTTCTTTCGGGTATTGGAGGGTCACTTTGGGTTGGAACATGTACTTCAGCGTCACGCCGAGGCCTTTCAGGAGCGCTATCGAATAATTCCAAACCATTTTAAAGTAATTGATCATAACGTCTAATTATACAAGTGGGGGTTGGCTTAGGGAACCTGGCTGCGAATCCATTCAGAGATGCGCGAATCGGGCAGGAGTGCTTTTGTATTAAATACGTAATTCATGCCCCGCAGCTCGAGGCCAATCTTGTGTTCAATGCCGCCGGCCGACAACAGAAGGGTCACTACCAACACCCGGTTCCCCGCCTGATCTGCTGCCTTGACGCGTTCTCGCAGAAAGTCTACGGCCTGTTCGCGTACGGCGGGCGGCGCATCATCCCGGAGCGTAATCCCTTCCACGCTTTTGTAGCCCCCGCGCTCCTTCAAGCGCTTTGAAATACTATAGAGGATCTCGATCCATCGGTCGTTATCGGCGTTATCATTTGGTCCGTGCGTCACGATGACGACGCTTTCTTTTGCCGGAGCGGAGCTGATCTCATGCGTACGGTCCAAGAGAATCTCCACGACGACCGCGGAATCGTTCAAGGGATCCGCAAAATGGATGGTGGAATGTTTTTGAACGGGGAAGAGCGGATTGTTCATGAATCCCGGCTGGACATCGATGCCGAGAAGAAATTTCCATTGTCGACACACCGGCGAGTAGGACGAGACAAGCAGGGGAACGGCGTAGATGGTGTGCGCCCCGCCTTCTTCAAGACTCGTAATCATATCCTGAAGCTCGCGCTGCTCATCGGCGTTGTCTCCCATCCCGAAGAAGAGGCGGTAGGGATAGGGCAGTTCGGCCTCTTTGACCGCCTTCTTGACGCTTTTAGTCCAGGCACCGGGACCGCTTTGCGCCAGGATGAGCACAGCCGAATCGGAATCGGCGGCATGCAAGGGGAATGGACTGGACGTAAGACTGATAACAACGGCTAGCGCGCAGGCGTGAGCGGCGCGAAGCAGCTTACGCATTAAGCGTACCGATTGACGAGGTCTTTGAAATACTTTTCATCATCGCGTGGAAACTGCCCGATGATGTCCCGGATACGTTCATTGAAGGTCTGGCGGGTTTCATCTTTATAGAACGTGCCCAGGAAGATGTGCTGTTTATCCTGCCACATTTCAAGCGCCCGCATCTTGTTGGAAGTGTTTTCGTAGGGGGCGATCGGGGTCACCTTCTTGCCGTAGTACTTGTAGGTGTCATTGAACACCACGCAAGGCGACAAGGTATGAATAAACGAGAATCCTTTATGGTTCACGGCTTCCACCATGAGATCGGTCAAGTGCTTGAGCTGCCCCGAATAGCCACGCGACACAAACGATACGTCATAAGCGAGGGCGAGCGCAATAGGGTTCAAGTTCTCTTCGGCCACTCCGTAGGGACTCGATTTCCCCTGGAAACTCTGCAGTGTTGTGGGCGACGCCTGGCCTTTGGTCAAACCATAAATATTGTTGTCGAGCATGATATAGGTGATATCGATATTGCGGCGTGCGGCGTGCGGGAAATGTCCGCCTCCGATGGCCAGACCGTCTCCGTCTCCGCCGACCGCGATGACCGTCAACTTCGGGTTACCGATCTTGACTCCCATGGCGGTGGGAAGCACACGTCCATGTACGCCGTGGAAGCCGTAAGAATTCACAAAGATGGGAAGCCGGCCGGAACAGCCGATCCCGGACACCACCACGACATTTTTGGGGTCGAGGTCCATTGTTGCCAGGGCCTGGTAGAGGGCGTTTAAAACGGCAAAGTCACCGCATCCCGGACACCAGGTGATTTTGACTTCTGATTTGTAATCTGTCGTTGTATGAGACATAAAATCTTTCTCCTTTAAGACCGGGCCATTGCAGTACCGACCACTGGTTTTTCCGCCCCCGCATCCACTGCTTTAATCTTTGCGAGAACTTCTTCGGCGTAAAACGGGAGGCCTTCACATTTTGTAAACGAGATTGTTGGAATAAGAAACCTGGCACGTAATATCTGATTAAGTTGACCGCTGAAATTGAGTTCGGCCACAATCACCTGGTCCACCGTTGCTAGAAATTCACGGATATCCGCTTCGGGCAGCGGCTGCACCATCTTGAGCTGGAGATGCGCGACCTGAATTCCCTCTTTGGCTGCCATATCTACGCCTTCACGCAGGACGCCCTGTGTCGACCCCCAACCGATGATACCGATCTTGGCCTTCGGGGCGCCAAAACGTGACGTAAAGCCCTTTTCTTTAGAACAGACCTGAATTTTTCGCGCGCGCTTGTTGGACATGAGGACATGCATCTTGGGAGTAAAGTTCGGCGCACCTTTCTCGGAATGCTCAAGACCGGTCGCCGCGTAACAGCCGCCTTCCATGCCCGGCAACGCCATGGGGGATACGCCGTCTTCAGTCGACTTGAAACGAACATAGCCGTCCTTCAAATCCTTCTCCGTGGGCAAGACTCGATTGATGACGGGGACTTTAGTGAAATCCGGCCAGGCAAAGGTCTGGGTCCGATGAGCGAGCGATTGATCGGTGAGGTAAAGGACCGGGCACTGGTATTTTTCGGCTAAATTAAACGCGTGAATGATGTAGTACAGGCACTCTTCCACATTGCCGGGCGCAAGCACGATCCTGGGCGCGTCCCCGTGAGCCCCAAAAACGGCCAGATTCAAATCGCCTTGTTCCATTTTTGTCGGAAGTCCCGTACTGGGACCGCCTCGCTGGGCATTCACGATCACGCAGGGAATCTCCGACATCACGGCAAGCCCCATGATCTCCACCATGAGCGCAAGCCCCGGACCGGAGGTCGCCGTCATCGCCTTTTTGCCCGCGTAGGAGGCCCCCACGACGGAGGCGATTGCGGAAATTTCATCTTCCGTTTGCACAACGGCACCACCAAATTTTGGCAGATCTTTTTCCATGAACTCGAGAATGTCAGAAGCCGGCGTAATGGGATAGCCCGCATAATAGCGGCACCCCGCCGAGATCGCACCGATAGAAAGCGCCTCATTGCCTGACATCACGATACGCTTGACGGGAGATTTCACGGCTTCGAACTTCGGGAGCTTCTTTTGAAAGGGATGCTTATCGACGTAGTCAAAACCGGCTTTAAGAGCCTCAAAATTCTTGGCCACAACCGCCTCGCCTTTTTTTCCGAACTTGTCGCGTACCATCTCTTCCAGCAACTCGATCGACATCCCCAAAATGCGTGCGCAGACGCCCAGCGAGACCACGTTTTTGCCGAGCTTGGATTTGACGACCGTCAGTGTGATCTCATCTAAGGGAACCGCGTACGCTTCAAAGGTCCCTTCGGGTTTGTAATGCGCGGGATCATAGACGAGAAGTCCGTCGGGTTTGATGCTCTTGCCATGCAGCTGATAGGCTTCTTCATTGAACGTAATCAGAATGTCGGCCCCTTGGCCCTGGGACAGAACGGGAGCGTCTGAGGAGCGCACTTGAAACATCGCCGGTCCGCCTTTGATCTCAGCCGGGTAGGTGCGGAACGTGAAGACTTCATAGGACGAGCGGGCAAATGCGGTGGTGAGCATCTCCCCACAACTGATGACCCCTTCGCCGCCTTCACCGCCGATACGTACGAGAATATCCTTCATGAACGTGACTCCTTAACTTAGCCCGGCGCCCACGGGGGAGCGCTGCAGGGTTCCGTGAATATATTTTTCAGCCGCGACCGCCGCGGTCGTGCCGTCACCGACGGCATTGGTAATTTGCTTCGTCAACTGCTGGCGGACATCGCCAATCGCAAATAGGCCCGGAATCGTGGTCTCCATGTTCTGATTCGTAAGGATGTAGCCTTTTTCGTCTTTTTTCAATGGGTCTTTCACGATGTCGCTATTGGGCGTAAATCCGATGTAAATGAAGACTCCGCTCGCCTCCACCTGGCGAACCTGGTTGGTTTTGATGTTTTTAAGCTTCACCCACTCCACCAGGTCATTTCCGCCGATTTCTTCGGCGACGGAATCGAGAACAATCTCCATTTTGGGGTTGGCTTTCACGCGGTCAACCAGGATCTGGGAGGCGCGAAACTCACCTCGGCGGTGAACCAGATAGATATGCGAAGCAAACTTCGTCAAAAAAAGCCCTTCTTCGAGAGCAGAGTCCCCCCCGCCCACCACCACCATGGGTTTATTCCGGAAAAGCGGCAGTGCCCCATCGCAGATGGCGCAGTAGCTGACCCCTTTGGTCTGATAGGGCATCTCGCCTTTGCAACCCAGATAAATGGGGCTTCCTCCGGAGGCCAATATAACGACTTTGGAGCGAAGGACTCCTTCGGACGTCTCCACTTCAAAGACATCGCCTTTCTTTTGAACCGACTTCGCATCTGACGTTCGGATTTCGGCCCCAAATTCTTTGGCGTGATCGGCCATCTTTTGAGCAAGCTCCCGGGCGTCGATGGAAGAAAAACCGGGATAATCTTCGATCACGCCGGTTTTGTTGATCTGGCCGCCGGGAAGCTCTTTTTCGAGCACCACGGACTTCAGTTTGGCGCGGGCCGTATATAGCCCCGCCGCCAGACCCCCAGGGCCGGCACCGACCACAATGACGTCGAAAAGGTCGCTCATTTCATCACATCCCCTGGAGCACCCGAATAACTCCCTGGCGCTCCCTGCGGGTACTGCTCGCGTGGGAGCATTTCAATGCAATCCCACGGACAAATCTGAACACAGAGCGTGCAGCCTATACACTTCTGTGGAACAACGTAGACCCACGATTGTTCCGGACCGGTCGTTTCCGGGTTCCGGACAATACAATCCTTGATCGGGCACATCTGAATACAGGCCTCGCAACCCGTGCAGTAGTCCTTGTAAATCAAGGCCAACGGCTTTGGCTTACGTGCCGGGGACGCTGCTGGTATTGGGGTATCTGCCATAGGGTTTTATGCCATGTCCACGATGATGTCGTCCAAACCTTTTCCGGCCGGCACCATCGGAAACACTTTTTCCTCCGGGTTAATATAGACGTCGAGCACTACGGTGCGGTGCTTCACTTCTTTGAGCGCGCGCTCCAGCGTCGATGTCACTTCATCTTTTTTTGTCACCCGCAGTCCTAAAGCCCCGTGGGCTTCCGCTAGTTTAACAAAGTCGGGAATATAGGCAAGGTCCTTCGGATTAAATCCGTCACCGGATGCTTTTGTGGACTTGCCGCTTTTGTCCGTCATACTGGTGGAAGAAAAGCGCTTGTCATAGAAGAGTTCCTGCCACTGCCGGACCATTCCGAGAAAATAATTGTTGATGATGAGCACCAGCACAGGACATTTTTCCACGGTGGCGGTGGTGAGCTCGCAAGCCGTCATCTGGAACGAGGCGTCACCGTCGATGCACACCACGGTTTTATCCGGAAATGCAAACTTGGCGCCCAGAGATGCCGGATAGCCGTAGCCCATCGTTCCCAGCCCACCGGAGGTGAGAAAGTGCCTCGGCTTGTTGCACCAGTACCATTGCATGGCCCACATCTGATGCTGGCCGACGCCGGTCGTGATGATGGCATCTCCCTTGGTTAACCGACGCAGCTCTTCAATCACATATTGCGGACGAACGATATCGTCCTTCTTATAGGTCAGCGGGTTCTGCCGATCCATCTCCAGGATTTCCTTCACCCAATCGGAGTGATCGAGCTTGGGCACCCCGTCCGCCATGGCCGTAAGTACGCTCTTCAAGTCGCCCACGACGGGGCAATGCGTCTGTACGACCTTGGCGATGTTGGCGGGGTCGATATCGATATGGATCTTCTTGGAATTGGGTGAAAATGCCGCGATTTTCCCGGTCACGCGGTCGTCGAACCGAGCCCCTGCGGCAATCATGAGATCGCATTTCTGCATGGCGATATTCGTACTGTATTTCCCATGCATACCGAGCGGTCCCAGATGCAGCACATGATCCGGCGGGAAAGCGCCGTTGGCCATCAGCGTCCAGGCCACCGGAATGTTGGCTTTTTCCGCCAACTTCAGAAGCGCTTCGGATGCCCCGGAAAGAACCACGCCACCACCCACATAAAGCAAAGGGCGCTTCGATTCCTTAATAAGCTCAATGGCCTTTTTAATCTGATTGGGATGCCCTGTGACCGTTGGTTTATAAGAACGAATCTCTATTTCGTCTTCCCAATCAAAGAGGGTTTTGGCCCGTTGGACATCCACGGGAATGTCCACGAGAACGGGGCCTGGACGGCCGGTGGTCGAAATATGAAACGCCTCCTGAAGCGCGCGGCGCAAGTCGCGCACATCTTTAACTAGAAAGTTGTGCTTGGTGATCGGCCTTGTGATTCCGGTGATATCGGCTTCCTGGAAAGCGTCTGATCCGATCGCTTCCGTTTTCACCTGGCCCGTAATTGCGACTACGGGGATGGAATCCATATTGGCGGTGGCAAGCCCCGTCACGAGGTTTGTCGCACCGGGGCCGGAGGTCGCAAAGCACACACCAGCCTTACCGGTTGAGCGCGCGTACCCGTCAGCCATATGCGAAGCGCCCTGCTCATGGCGCGTTAAAACGAACCGTAGGCCGGAGAGCCCCAAAGCATCATTTAAAGGAAGATTGGCGCCACCGGGAATGCCGAAAACGACCTCAACACCCTCGCGTTTGAGCACTTCACACACGATTTGGGCGCCGGTCATTTCCATGGTCGTTCCTTTCTCTTCTTTAGTATTCATAGAGACTCAATATAGTGTAAAAGTGTTCGGACGGGGTGGCCGGTGCCGCCCGTCGGGCAATAGGGCTGATCGGAATCGGTCCATGAGGGTCCAGCGATATCGATGTGCGCCCAAGGGCGCTCATCCACAAATTCTTGAAGGAAGAGGCCGCCGATGATGGTCCCCGCTTCGCCGCGGCGCTTGCCAATGTTCTGAACATCCGCGATTTTGCTCTTCACATCCGCTTTATATTCCTTTTCAAGCGGCAGTTCCCAGAACTTTTCCCCCGCGTCGTTGCCGGCATCTTTGATCGCAGCAAAAAGTCTGGGTGTATTGGTCATGACGGCCGACACCCGATGGCCCAGTGCGATCACGCAGGCGCCCGTCAAGGTCGCAATGTCGATCACCACGTCCGGATTCTTGGAACAAGCGTAAGCGAGAGCGTCCGAGAGCACCAGCCGCCCTTCTGCGTCCGTATTTAACACTTCGATTGTCTTTCCATTAAACGCTTTCAAAACGTCGCCGGGCTTTTGCGCGCGGCCGCCGGGCATGTTCTCGGCGATCGCCATATAGCCACGCACTTCCACATTGGGTTTGAGCTCACCCAAAACGCTCATCACGCCCAGAACCGCGGCCGCGCCGGACATATCATCTTTCATCGTCTCCATCGACTGTGCGGGCTTGAGTGATAATCCGCCTG
>Ga0207016_1080_pt1 | contig 20472 bp, 16 predicted proteins | sample Alteio_BWMinCont_54_FD_153469 | JGI IMG/M metagenome (GOLD analysis project Ga0207016, IMG submission 153469) | Enriched cells from forest soil in Barre Woods Harvard Forest LTER site, Petersham, Massachusetts, United States -... | ecosystem: Environmental > Terrestrial > Soil > Temperate forest >...
CCTCTCCGCCCATGCTGCACGCCCTTACCACCCTTAATCCTCTCGCTGTTCTCGCCGTCGCTGTCCTTGGCTTTTTCCTCGGCTGGCTGTGGTATTCGCCGGTGTTGTTTGCCAAACCCTGGATGAAGGAAATGAAAATGACCCCGGAGGACTGCAAGAATATGAAGCCGTCCAAGGGCGCGATGATGCTGGCTGGCGGATTTTTCTTCACGCTGATTTCGACGACCGTGCTGGCGTTTTTTATCAATGAGCATCACATCCAGGGCCCGCTCGGCGGCCTCAAAATGGGCCTGCTCATCGGCGGCGGTTTTGTCGCCACGCGCCAGACCGTGAATTCTATTTTCCAAATGAAGTCACTCAAACTCTACCTCATCGTGACCGGCTACGACTTGGTACTCTTCGCCGTCCAAGGCGCGATTTTGGGTGTGTGGAGGTAGGGGGTTAGGGCGAAGTCTTGGGACTTAAAGCATCAGCAAAGGTAAAAGTTAGCATCACTATGTTGAGAATCAAAATTACAAGAGTGACCATTAAATAGCCACGACTTCTCCAGATTTCCGGTTTACGTTTCCAACGCCGCCACGCAACGGCAAATGGCAAGAAGACGATAAAAAAGCAAAAGAGAGCCACAATTATTGCTGAGAAAAAATCCCCTTCGCGAAGTGGAATAAAAAGGCAATCCGCCTCCGTCGGCAAGACCATGATAAGCAACGCCAATAAGAGTGCTATTGCCGCATAGGGGTCGCGGCGTGAGGTTGGAATAGTAGCAACAGGCCCCATGACTAAAGTTTAATTATCTCATACAGTCATGTGTTGCAATGCGATTACCTGCATTCGCTAAACTCAACCCAAACCGCCAAACAGCGCTGCAACGTTGTTTTTCCAGGATAATTCTTCAACCCGTATTTTTCCGGCGGTACCGAATTGGGCGCGTTTTGGTTCGTCTTCGGCCAAGGTGCGAATCGCTGCGGCCAGGCCCGCGCGGTCGCCGGGTTTTATCAAAATTCCGGTGACGCCATCGCGCACAGCCTCGGCCACGCCGCCGGTGCGGTGCGCAATCACCGGCAGGCTCGCCGCCGCCGCTTCTAGATAGACGAGCCCGAAACCTTCCACGCTCGGCCCGTATGCTTCGGGCGTGAGCAGAAAAACATCCGCGTTGGCATAGAGTGCGGGCAAATCGGCATCGGGTACCGCACCCAGGAACTGAACGTCAACCCCGCTCCGCCGGGCCAGCACTTCCAGCCGCCGTTGATGGAGGCGGCTTACCACCGGGCCCGCGATGTGGTAGGCGAGGGGACTTTGCGGTCGCGGATTCAGCTGCGTCAGAGCTTCGAGCACCGCGTGCTGGCCTTTGCGGGGATGTACGCGACCGACCGTGAGTAAAACCAGCGGCGCGCCGGGTGCGCTTGTTTTGCGTGGAGGAATTTTATCCGCGAAATTGCTGCGCAACGCTCCTGAAACTTTTACGATTTTTTCCGGAGCTACTTTAAAATGTTTTTGCAAAAGTTCTTTCGTGAAATCCGAGACCACGCCGACGCGGTCAGCGCGATTCAACAATTTTTGAAACAGCCAGCGGCGGTGCGGCCAGTGGGCGAAGCGCAAAATTTCCGAGCCATGCAAAGTCAGCACGAGTTTGCGCGCGGGCAATTTTCCCCAAATATTTAAATACATCGCGGTCAGCAACGCGCCGGGTTCCGGCAGCCAGACGATGGATTGGGCGAGTTGGGCTCGCGCGGCACGCACGGCTTTCGCCATCGCCCTACGACAGCTCCAGTCGAGACTCCCGCGCATGGGCACCGGGTGTACGGCAAACGGCCACGCCCTTGACCGCAGTTCCCATGCGTCCGGCGCCCAGACCGCCACGGGCTGTCCAGTGGCCGCGGCGGCCTGCGCGGTCTCCTCGACATACACGGCGATGCCACCCCGGTAGGGGAAGAACTCGTGCGTGAGCACGGCGAGGGGCAAGTGCGGGGCGGGCATCGGCCAACACCCTAGCGATAAGCTGCGCTCGCCAAAAGCGGAATTTTCCGCACGCTGCAAATAGTATGGGCGCGCTAAAGGACAAATTCGGCTACCGCACGGCGCTGGTCACGGGCGCGAGCTCGGGGCTGGGCCGGGCGTTTGCGCGCATGTTGCGCGACGAGGGCTTGGAGGTCTGGAGCGCCAGCCGTCAGCCCGAGGCATCAGCCAGGGAGGAAAAATGGCATCCGATCGTGTTGGATTTGACCGAGCCGGAGTCATTGCTGGCCGCGATTGAGCAGGTGCGCCGGGAAGCGGGCACGCCGGATGTGCTGGTCAACAACGCCGGCGCGGGGGTGTTTGCGGGTTTTGCGCATTTTCCGCCTCACGAAATTCCCCGGCAGTTGCAAATGCTCCTGACGGCGCCGATTCAAATCACTCATACGTTCTGGCCGGAGATGCTGGCGCGCAAACGCGGCGCGGTGGTCAATGTGTCGTCGCTGGCGGCGGAGTTTCCTCTGCCGGCGATGAGTTTATACACCGCAGCGAAGGCGGGTCTCTCGGGTTTTTCGCGCGAATTGATGCTGGAATCCGCGGGGAGTGGCGTGCAGGTAATTGATTTGCAGCCTGGCGATTTTAAAACGAATTTCAATCGCGCGGTGCAAAAACAACCCGGGGGCGAAGCGTGGGAAGAACGCGTCTGGACGCGGTTTGAGGAAATCCTCGAACACGGCCCGTTGCCAACGCTGGCGGCCGACGATTTACGACAGGCGCTATTAAAGGGCAAAAGCGGGACGGTGACGACCGGCGATTTTTTTCAGGCAAAATTCGGCCCACTGGCGCAACGAATTTTTGGACATGGTTTGACGAGACAAGTTTTACGGAAATATTTCCGCATCTAATATGAAAATTGTCATTTTACAGGATCAATTGCGCCTGGGCGGCACCGAGACGCAGGCGCTCGCCCTCGGGCAGCAGTGGCAGGCGGCGGGCCATAAGGTGCAACTGATTGTTTTTCGCCAGGGGGGTAAATTGGCGGATTCGCGGGCGGCGCGAAAATTGTCCGCCAAAACTTTGCAGCCCTTCATGACCTGGCTCGACATGTGGGCGCCGGGCCTGGAAAAAGCCGTGGCGGAAGCGGCGCCGGACCTGGTGGTGGCGTTTGGCCGCGAAGCAAATGCGAAACTGGCCAAATTAAAAAACCTGCCGAACCAACCCGCATTGGTGGCGACTTTCCGCAGCGGACGCGAGCAGCCGCCCCGATTTTGGCAGGGATTAAAAGCGGCCGATGCGGTCATTGCCAATGCGCGCTGGGTGGCGGAAGAAGCGGCGAAGCAGGGGGTTGCGCCGGAAAAACTGCAAACGATTTACAGCGGGCTGGCGCGAAATATGAATTTACCCGACCCGGCGGCCGCGCGCGCAGAGTGGCGCAAACAAGCTCACACTCCCGCGAATGCAGTGATGTTGCTCTGCGTGGCGGGTTTTCGACTTGGGAAGGGGCAGCATATATTATTGCGCGCGGTGAACCGCTTGCCGCCGGAACTGAACTGGCAGTTGTGCTTAGTGGGCGAGGGTTTGACGCTGGAGCAGTGCAAGCGATTGGCCCGGGAATTAAACATCGCGGACATGGTAAATTTCGTGGGTGCATTGGCTGATCCAGTGCCAGCGTATGCCGCGGCGGATGTCGCGGTGTTGACCTCGTCGGCGGAGGCGCTGCCCAATTTTTTAATCGAGGCGCAGGCGGCGGGCCTGCCCGTGGTAGCCACGAACGTGGGCGGCGTGCCGGATTGCTTTGCCGAGGGCACGACGGGACTAGGGGTGCCCGACGGCGACATGGACGCGCTCGTGGCGGCGCTCACGAAGGCAATCAGTGACGAAAATTGGCGAAAGTCCGCCCGGGAACCGGCGCAAAAACGCGCGCACGAATTATTCGATGCCGATCGCAATGCGGCGCGTTGGCTGGAAGTTTTTTCCTCGTTGCTAAAAACTACGCAATAAATTTCCCATCCTGCATGCGGAGGATTTTGTCCGCGCGACTGGCCAGTTCGGGATTGTGCGTGACGACCAGCACGGTGTGGCCGCGGCGCGTCAGCTCGGAAAGAATTTGAAAAATGTGATTGGAGTTTTCGACGTCGAGGTTGCCGGTGGGTTCGTCGGCCAGTAAGAGCGCCGGGTCGTTGGCGAGGGCGCGAGCGATGGCGACGCGCTGCTGTTCGCCGCCGGAAAGCTGGTGCGCGAGGCGGTGCCCCTTGTCGCCGAGGCCAACCTCTGCGAGTAATTCATTTGCGCGTTTCTGCATGGCGTCGGCGTCGAGACGGCCCAGCTTGCGCATGGGGAGCAAGACATTTTCCAGCGCGGTGAATTCTGGCAGCAGAAAGTGAAATTGAAAAATAAAGCCCAGCAAGCGGCTGCGGGCGGCGGTGCGGGCGGCATCGGAGGCGGTGGACATGAGTTCGCCGGCAATCCAGATATTTCCCTCATCCTGCCGATCCAGCAAGCCGAGCAAAAACAGCAGCGTGCTTTTTCCGCAACCTGAAGGCCCGGAGACGGCGTAGAGCTTGCCGGGTTCGAGCGAGAGATTTAATCCGCGCAAGACATGCGTGCGGTTTTCTCCTTGGCCGAGGTAACGGTGCAGGTTCTCCGCGCGGAGGATGGTGTTGGCGGGCACGGGCGTTACAAGTTGAGGCCGCGGATGACGTCGCCCGGTTCCAGCCGCGCGGCGCGGCGGGCGGGAATCCAGCTCGCGAGCAGCACGACGATGGTCGCGGCGATGACAGCCCACACATAATGCCAGGGTGACCACGCGACGACAAAGTAGTCCGTCGAAAAAACGCCGCGAATGCGTAAAGGAATATTGGCGACGAGCCACGTACCGCCCGCACCCAACAGGCAGCCGAGCACGCAACCGGCCACGAGCACCAACCCGCCAAGCAGCAGAAAAATCCGGGTGATGTCGCCGCGCAGGTAGCCCATCGAGCGCAGGATGGCGATTTCCTTCGATTTTTCGAGGACGATGACCCCGAGCGTGTTGAACATGCCGAGGCCGGAAATTAAAATAATCGTCGAGACGGTGAGCGCGGACGAGGCCCGCAGCGCGTGGAAAACATCGAGCCAGATTTTTTCGCGTTCCTGCCAGGGAACGACGAGCTGGCCCAAAACTTCCTGCATATGCGGGGCTTCGGCAGCGGCGCGGTCATTGTCGTGCAGGCTGGCCTGGAGGTAGGTCACGCCAAAAGGCTGGCTGAGGACAGCGCGCGCCTCGGGCAGGTGGAGGATGACGCGCTCCTTGTCAATGTGCTCCACGCCGCTTTCAAAAATCGCCTCGACGCGGTAGCGTTCGCTATGGCCGGCGCGGGAAATAACCACCGGGTCGCCCACGGCGAGGTTCGCGCGGTTGGCCAGTTGTGAGCCAATCATCACGCCCTTCGGGTTGGCGCGGAAATCATCCAGCCGGCCAAACACCACCTGCTGGGCGAGGTTCGACACCGCGAGAAAATCATCCAGATCAATCCCCTCCACTTGCGACGGCATTTGGCGCGAATTGCTTTCCAGTTGCGCGTCGCCCCGCAACACGGGCGAGACCGCTGCGATGTTTTGAAACCGGCGCAGCGCGTCGGTAATCGGCCCGGGAAAAGGCACGCCCTCGACATATTTGCGATCCTTGCCCATGGAAACGACGCCTTCCGGACTTCCGGCGGCATTTTTTATCACGGTGGGGCCGAGGATATCCTGATTCGCACGGTCCTCAATATGCAGCGCGCCATCGGTGCCCAACGCAGTCCGCGTGAAAAAACGCTCGAAGCCGGCGGTTTGTGCCTGGGTGATAATGAAAAGTCCGACGCCGAAGACGATGCCGCTCAAACTCATCAGCATGGCGCGCTTTTTCGAGAGCAGCAGCCGCACGGCAATATGGCAATGGGTTTCCATGCGCAAAAGGGGGCAGACTATTGGGTTCCCGCTTTGGCGGGCGGGAGCGTGACGCGCACGCGGTCGCCATCGCGAAAGAGGTCGAGATTTTCCGTCAGCACGATGTCGCCTTCGCTGACCGTGGCGTGGGGATCGGCGTTGGGGAGGATTTCCGCCTGGGTGAGCGTTTTGAAGCCGGGCTTAACCTGGCGGATTTCGACGCGGCCATTCGTGACCACGAATACGCTGGTGCCGTAGAGTGACTGGCGTGGAACCCACAGCACGTTGTCGTGCTTGTCGGCGTGGAAGCTGACTTCGCCGGTCAGGCCGTCGCGAAGATTCATAACCGGATCCACCAGTTCCAATAATACGGTGAAGCGCTGGGTGGACTGGTCGCTGCTGGGCAACACGTTTTTGACCCGGGTGCGGAAAACTTTGTCCGGGTAGGCGAAGAAATGGACGTCCGCCTGTTCGTTTTCCTGGACGGCGGCGATGTCGTCCTGGTCCACTTGCGCCTCAATGCGCAGGTCACGGCTGATGAGTCCCGCGATGGAAGCGCCCTTGGCCAACTGGTCGCCCGCGTGCGCGCTGACGGTGGTGATGGTGCCGTTGTAGGGGGCGTCAATTTCATACTGCTTCAGCAGGTAGTCGTCCATCTGGATGGATCCAGTCAGCGTCTTTTGCTGGGTTTCCAGACTGCTGCGTTCCGTGTCGGCGGTGATTTGCTGGGCTTCGATCGAGAGTTCTTCGTCGTGGTAGAGTGCCGGAGCATAAAAGCCCTTGTCGAAAGATTCCTTGTTGCTGTCGTGATCTTTTTTTAATTTTTCCAGCAGACTCTCATTCGCCAATTTGCCCGCCAGCCGCTTTTTGACGTCATCCAGAGTATCTTTGTCCTGATCGCGCTTGATGGGCAGGTCACCCGGGTCGAGTTTGACGAGCACGTCGCCTTCCTGCACGTTTTTTGCCTTCCTTGAGATTGCTTTCCTGCACTTTGCCGTCCTGGGGGCAGGTGATTTGCGATTCCGCCTCGGCTTTAACGGTCACGCTGCCGGACACGACGAAGATCACTTCGCCCCGCGCGACGCGTGTGCCGGCGGCCGTGGGCGTCAACGCGCGGGCGATGCCCCACACAGCGACTCCTGCTGCCAATGCCGCCAGCCCCAGCCAGTAAGTGCGTTTCATGTCAGCGGGGTTGGGTAAAGGGCGGGGCATTCGCCAGTGCGGGATCGCGGTACAGTTGCGAAAGGAAGCTGTAATATCCGTTGGCCACCTGCACCTGGCGTTTGAGGATTTCAAAACGCGTGTTCAGCAGCGTCGAGCGCGCGCTATCCACTTCGGTTTTTTCAGTCTGGCCGCTGGACTGGAGCACCTGGATGCGCCCGTAGTCCGCCAGTTGCTGGGTAAATTGCCGCTTCAGTACCGCGAGGGCGCGCAGGCCCAGATCGATTTGGTCGAGGTCGCTCGCGCTGTCGTTGAAGGATTGTTCGCGGGTGTCGAGCAGTTTGGTTTCCACCACGCGTTGCTGGGCGAGGAGCGAGTTGGTGCGCGCAAAGGCTTCGTCGCGGTCATAGATCATCCACGAACCATTAATGCCAGCGAAGAAAATGGTGCCGAATTTCAAACCGTTGCCGGTGGAGTTGATGTAAGGAGCTTCGCTGACGCTGGCGGCCAGGTTGAAGAGCGGGCGCTGGTTGGCGCGGTTGATGCGGATTTGCTGGTCGAGGGAGTCCTGACTGAGTTGCGCGCCGTTAGCCTCCGGTGAGCGGTCGAACCCGCCTTTTTCATAATCCTGTTTTTGCGACTGTAAATTTGTCGTGTCCACCACCGGCATAAAGATGTGGTCGGGCACATCCTCGACGGAAAAGGAATGGGAGCCGGTCAGGCGGCGGAATTCCGCCAGGTCATGGGCCAGGTCGGCGTCCGCCTGTCGTTTTCTCACATCGTCACTTTGCGCTTCGAGATCAAATTCACTCACTTTGGCGGTGGTGCTTTGGCCCTGACCAAGGAGGATTTTTTCTTTTTCCAGACGGCGCGCGGCAAAGTCCACCTCGTTCGTGTACAGCGCGGACTGGGCTTTATCCACGACTAGGTCGAGGTAGCGAATGCGCAGGTCGAGACAAAGCCTGGAATAGGCAAGAATAGCGTCATTTTGCGCCATTTTTTCTTTCAGGATACCGAGGGCCGTTTCGGCGGTAAAACCGCCCCAATGGTAAAGCGGCCGGCTCAGTGTTATCGAAAAGGAACCGCCGGGCGTGAGGGAATTCGCCGCGCCGCCACCGTCATTGGCCTGCAAATACGCGCCAGCACTGTAACTGGCGGAGATGACGGGCATCTGCCGCACCCAACTGCGAAAGCGCGAGGCTTCGACCTGCGCCACGGTGTCGGCCTGTTCGCGCATGGTCGGCGACTGCGTGGCGGCGAGGGACAGCATTTGGTCAAACTGCGCTTCACTGGCGGGCAACGGCTGGCCGGGGTCGGGCCGCTGGTAGTCCACGAGCGGCTGCAAAAGCGGGTCGTTGTCCGTTGGCGCGCTCGTGTCGGCGCCCCGAACGGAGAAAGGAAATAGCACCAACGAAACGGCTAAGGTTGTGGCGCGGGTATAACGAGATAAACGCATGGACAAGGACAGCGAGGCGGTGAATCAACAGGGCGGGCGGAGGGTCGCGCCCTTCCGACCGCCATTGTTTGGCGATTAGGAACCGTTTTCTTCCACGACTTTCAGCAGGTTGCGCGTAGTCAGCAGTTCAATGAATTGTTTCAACGCGGGCGTCAGGACGCGGCCCTTGCGGTAAATGATGGCCAGCGGGCGCACGACTTTGCGGCCCTTGATTTGCAGGCGGCAGAGCAGTTTCTGCTTCAGTTCGGGGATGCAAGTGGTCTCGGGCACCAGCGCGATGCCGGCGCCGATCTCCACCGCGCGCTTCACGGTTTCGATATTGTCGAATTCGCGCACGGTCTTGATGTCAATTTTCAGCTCTTTGAAAACGAGATCCGTCGCCTTGCGGGTGGGGATGTCCTGGTCGAAGCCGATGAATTCATATTGGGGCAATTCTTCGAGAGCGACTTCCTTGCGCGAGGCGAGGGGATGGCTGGGCGCGCAGATGATGACCAGTTGGTCTTCGTGAAAGGGGATGATTTCCAACTGGCGGTTTTTGACCGGGTAGGCGATGAGCCCGAGGTCCACCTCGTTGTGCAGCACGTCCTCATAGACCATGTTCGAGCGGCGGTATTCCACCCGCACGTTGACCTCCGGGTACTCCTTCAGGAAGGTTTTGACGTAGGCCGGGAGCTCGTGCAGGCCGATGGAGTAAATGGTCGAGAGGTGAATTTCGCCGCTCACGGTCTTGCGCATTTCTTCCAGCTCGGTCGTCAACTGGTCGTAGAGTTGGAGGAACTGCTTGGCCGAGTCGTAGATTTTCTGCCCTTCGGTGGTCAGGCGAAAATGCTTCTGGGCGCGGTCCACAATTAATACGTCGAAATGTTTCTCCATCGCGCGCATTTGCTGGCTGACGGCGGACTGGGTGATGCCGTTGATTTTGGCGGCGCGGGAGAAGCTCTGGCTGTCCACCAGATCGGTGAAGATTTTGAAGTTTTCGAGGTGCATGGCGGGGAGGGTTTAACTTAAATCAGTTTGCCCAATAGGCAACTTCTAATTAGTAGAGCTAATAGCATGGACTGCATCCCTTACGAAGAGTTCCTCACCAATCTGGCCCGGGTGCGGGTGCGCGTGGCAACCGCCTGTGCCGCCGCGGGCCGTCCGGTGGAATCCGTGCGCATTTTGGCGGTGACGAAGACCCATTCCGTCGAGGCTGCGCTCTATGCCATGCGGGCGGGTCTGGCCGGGGCGGGGGAAAACCGCGTGCAGGAAGCGTTGGAGAAAATTGCACTTTGCCCGGATAAAGCGGTGCGCTGGGAACTCATCGGCCACTTGCAGTCGAACAAAGCGAACAAGGCCGCGGCGGCGTTTGCCCGCGTGCAGTCGGTGGATAGAATTGAACTGGCGCAGAAACTTGACCGAGCCGCCGCTGCCGCTGGGCGTGTCTTGCCAGTGTTGTTGCAAATCAATGCTGGCGACGACCCGGCAAAGTTCGGGGCGAATTGTACGGATGCACCCGCGTTGTTGGAAGCTGCACTGAAGTGCCCCGCGCTGAAAGTGGAAGGCTTGATGACCATCGCGCCCCTCGCGCCGGAGAATCCCGACATCGTCCGCAAATGTTTTGCGCGCCTGCGCGAAACCCGCGATGCACTCGCGAAACAATTTAATGTGTCGTTGCCCGAACTCTCCATGGGCATGACCGACGATTTGGACGTGGCGGTTAAAGAAGGCAGTACGCTCGTGCGCGTCGGGACGGCGTTGTTTGGAAGGAGGGAGTGAGATTTCTTTTAACTTTTAAGAAATGATCCTGAGCGCTATAAATTATGCATTTAGTACCTGTTTGATCTTTATCTTTAGTAATGATCTCCGTGCATTGTAAAATGCTTCAAAATTTTCTAATCCAAGACCAGTTCCCGGTGGAATGTAATTCGCAGCAAAAAAAGTTGCCTTATCTAGGCCGGATCCATTTAGCCACTCTTCAAACGGCTTGGCTCTTTTGCTTTCATTTTCCCTTCCTTCCATCAATTGTAAATTGGGAAGTTTATCGCGATTTAGAAGTAACTCAGCCGTCTTTTCTTCTGTAACGCCAAGTCTTCTGAATTCTTGACGGTTAATTCTGCTACGTGGATGAATATGATCTTGATGGAATTGAACTTGGTCAAAACGTAGTTGTGGGTACAAAAGTGACAACACCATAAACGTATATGGGCCTTTTTCAAAATCGAGAAACTGATCAATGTCTTCATCATTAATTGCAATCGATTTATCGCCTGTCAATTTCACGTTCACCAACCCTTCAAGGGTGATAGTTTGGTTTTTTAATCTATACAGTGTTTTTGTTCCTTCCTTATATTCTTCACGCAAGTAATCGCGATACGCAGAAATCACTCTGTCGGTGAGACTACTAAAAATCTGATTTAAAAGAGCGCGAACTAAATAACCGGCTTATCCGTTAAACGTTGAGCGTTGGCCGTTGAGCGTTTTAGCTGGGCGCAGGAATGTCTTCTTCCCCCCCTCGCCATCCCTCCACCTGGATTCCCACCGTTTATTTTGCGGAGGGTTTGCCCTATGCGGTCGTGACGGGGATGGCGATGGTGGCGTTGCTCGATTTCGGTTTTTCGGCCGGGGAGACGGCGATGTATTCAGGTCTGCTCGCGCTGCCGTGGGCGTTCAAACCGTTCTGGGCGTTTGCCCTCGAACGCTACGGCACTCGACGTGGATGGATCATCGCCATGCAGGGCGCAATGACGTTGTTGCTCATGGCGCTGGCGTTTGTATTACCCGACAAAAGTTGGCTGCCGCTGACTTTGACCTTGCTCGCGAGTCTGGCCTTAACCTCTTCGACGCACGACATCGCCGCCGATGGTTTTTATATCGAGGCGCTGGACGAACACCGACAGGCGGAATGGTCGGGCATTCGTAACACGTTTTACCGTGTCGCGAGTTTGGCAGGCAACGGCGGATTAGTTTGGCTCGCCGGGCATTATAAAAAAACGCACGGTTCGGGCCCAGCGTGGACGATGGCCTTTGGTTTGGCTGCGCTGGCGATGGGATTGTTTGCGTTATATGACTATTGGGCGGTGCCCCGGCAGCAGACGGAGCCAGGAACTAAAACCAGTGGCAAAACTTCCCCCGGCTTTATGACCGTCTGGTCGTCGTTTGTGCAAAAACCGGGCTTCGGTCGCATCATGGCTTTCATTCTCTTTTACCGTTTTGCCGAAGGTCAGGTGCAGGCCAGCAACAAGGCGTTTTTTCTGGCCACCCGCCTGCAAGGCGGGCTGGGACTCGGCGTGGATGAGGTCGGGTTGCTTTATGGCACGCTGGGCATTCTCGCGCTGACGATTGGCGGCATCGCGGGCGGGCTGGCCATCGCGCGCACGGGTCTGGGTCGGCAGCTTTGGCTGATGGCCGCGGCGATGAATTTGCCCAACATCCTTTACCTGTGGATGGCGTACGCGCAGCCGCAAAGTCGCGCGCTCATCGGCGGGATTATTTTCCTCGAGCAATTTGGCTACGGCTATGGTTTCGCCGCCTTCATGGTGTATTTGCTTTATGTCGCGCGCGGGGAGCACGCGACGTCGCACTATGCGATTTGCAGCGCGCTGATGGCCGTGGGCATGGCACTGGCGGCGTTTATGGCAGGGCTGGCCCTTTCGTACACGACCAAACAGGTTGGCGGCGGCTATCTGGAATTTTTCTCCTGGGTGATGCTTTCCACCCTCGTGAGCTTTGCCGTGCTGCGCCAATTACCGCTCGAAAAAGACTTTGGCCGGGCGCGTAACTTGGATTGAAAGCTGCCTTGCTTACCGGGTCGTTAGGAACAAGTAGAACATCTGGAAAAGCGCATAGATTAAAATGGCCAGGACAATCCACTTCAGCGGCCAGGGCCGTCGCGGCGAGGGTTTGGACGGAGGAGGGGTGGTGGAAACGGGTTCAGACATGGTCGAAAGGGGATTGCCTTGGTAATAAATAATATTTAGTTATTCAAGCCAGTCTGTGTTCATCCCTCGCTCGTTTTTGTAGTTCAGTTCATCCTCACCTTCATGCAAGCGGCGTCGAGAGTCAAGCTGGGCAGCCTCCCCCTGGTGCTGCCATGGCCCTACCTGGCCTGCGGGCGCGACGGGGTCATCCGCCACGCCAACCGGCATCTGGCGCGCTTGCTGGGTACGGATCCCGCGGCGCTCATCGGCCAGCCGCTGCAAAAATGGTTTGCCGCCGACGATGGCAATGGCGGGGAACTGGCCAGGGTGCTGGGCAAGGTGACCGCCGGGCACGCCTGGCACGGACGAGTCAATTATCAATCAGGCAGCGATCGGGTGGCGATTGAAGTGGTCTTCGAGATTGATCCCGCCGAGCCGGACCAACTCTGGCTGATCGCGCTGGAGAACCCCATCATCAACGAACAGATGGTGATGAGTGCGCGCACCGAGCTGCGCCTGCTGCAAATCCTGATGGATCACACCATTGATTACGTTTTTTTCCTCGATCTGGAAAGTCGGTTCGTCATCACCAACGCGGCGTTTCAAACAGCATTGCACGTGAGCTTTCCCGGACAGGAAATCGGGCGCGAGTTGGGTGACTTTGTCGAGGAGCAGACTGCAAAGGAGTTTGCCGAAACGAGCGCCATGGTGCTGACCTCCGGCAAGCCCTTACTGAACCATGTCAGCCAGTTTCGCTTCAAAAACGCCGGTGGCCAGTGGGTGCAGTCGAACAAGATGCCGGTGTTTGACCAGCACCGCAAATGCATCGGGCTGGTGTGCGTGTCGCGCGACATCACGCCCCAGCGCGAATACGAGGAAAAGCTGCGCACCGCCATCCGCCAGGCCAACCTGGCCAGCCAGGCCAAGAGCGATTTCCTCGCCAACGTCTCGCACGAAATCCGTACGCCCATCAACGGCATCATCGGCATGTCGGAGCTGTGTCTCGAGACACAGTTGAACGCCGAGCAGCAAAGTTATTTGCAGTCGGTGTTGTCGTGCTCGAACACTTTGCTTTCACTGATCAACGACATTCTGGATTTTTCCAAAATCGAGGCCGGCCAGTTGCAGTTGGAAAATATCTCCTTCAATTTCCTGCACTGTCTGGAAGAAACGGTCGGGCAGTTTTCCTTTCAGACGTTGGAGAAGGGCATCGAACTGGTGGTGGATTTCGACGCGATGCTGCCACACCTGGTGCGCGGCGACCCCACGCGCTTCAAGCAAATCCTCTACAACCTGCTCAGCAACGCCATCAAGTTTACCGACGAGGGCGAGATTGTCGTGCGGGCGCGACCGATGGAGTTGGACGAGAGCCATGTGCGCGTCCTGCTGTCGGTGACCGACACCGGCATCGGTATTCCGGCCAACCGGCTCGACGTTATTTTCCAAAGTTTCACCCAAGCCGACGCCTCCACCACGCGCAAATACGGCGGCACGGGCCTGGGCCTCGCCATTTGCAAAAAGCTGAGCGAGCTCATGGGCGGGGCCATCCGCGTCGAAAGCAAATTGCGGAAAGGCTCGACCTTTGAAGTGGAAATACCCTTCGGCGTGCCCGCCAAGCAACCGGCGTCCACACCCATTCGTCTCGCGAAGCTCAAGGGCCTGCGCGTGCTCATCATTGACGACAACCAGACCAACCGCACCATTTTGCTGCGCTTGTGCGAACAGTGGGGATTTGTCGGCGCCGGTGCCGCTAGCGGTTTGGAAGGGCTCGACCTCTTGGAAGTCGGGGTGCGCAAGAAACAGCCCTATCAACTGGTGCTGCTCGACCAGCACATGCCGGAATTGAGCGGGTTGGACGTCGCGGCACTGATGCTCAACCGTCCGTCGCTGGTGGGCATGAAAATTATTCTGCTTTCGTCTTCGCTTAATTTGGCAGAGTCTTCGCGTGCGGCAGCATTGGGCGTTTCCCGCAGCCTCACCAAGCCGGTGAAGCAAAAATACCTGCTCGATTTGATTTTGGATGAATTTGGTGATGATGCCAGTGCTCATGGTCGCCGGACGGTGGCGGCGAAGACGGATGCCGCTCCGGTTCGGGGCGAGCCCACCGCGCCCGGTGCGTATACCCCGCGACACATCCTTTTGGTCGAGGACAATCCCATCAACCAGGAAGTTTGCGTGAAGCGCCTGACCAAGATGGGGCACAAGGTCATCGTCGCCAACAACGGGGCGGAGGCGGTCGAGCAATACCGCAACCACGAATTTGATTTGGTGCTGATGGATGTGCAGATGCCGGTCATGGACGGCTTCGAGGCCACCCAGCGCATTCGCGAAATTGAGCGCACCCGCGACAGCTACACGCCGATTATCGCCATGACGGCGCGCGCGATGAAGGGCGACGAGGAGCATTGCCTGCGCGTCGGCATGGATGGCTACATGGCCAAACCATTTCGCACGGCCAAGCTCGCCGAACTTTTGCAATCCATCGAGCCTTCCGGTCCCGGCACGGCCGCCACCGAGCCCGCCGCCGAAGCGGAGGAAAAACACGAGCCGTATGACCTGCGTAATTTGCTTGGCTTGCTGGAAGAGGACGATGCCGATGACCTGCTGCTGGCCACCGAGGTATTTGTGCGGCATTATCTCGACGAAATTGCCGCGCTGGAGAAAGCGTGGAAGTCCGGCTCGAACGAGGAGCTGTTCAAGCGCTCGCACCGCATCAAGGGCGGCGTGGCGGCGCTGCGGGCCCGGCGCGCGCAACGGATTGCGCAGGAAATCGAAGTGGCGGCGCGTCAGGGTGACCGCGAAACCGCCGGCAAAAAAATTCCCGACCTGATCGGCGAAATGCGCCACATGGTGGAAAACATCCAGCTCGCCAGCGGAAAAAAATCCAAGCCAGCGGACTAATTTTATCTTACGGCGTCGGCGCTTTTTGCACGATTTTTTGCAGGGTATTGCGCTGGGCGTCGGACAAGCCGGAAAGATTCAGCGCGTTTTGCGCGGCGGTGGCCGCCGCGGCGGGGTTTTGGTTCGACCATTGTTGCGCGACGTTGACTACTTGGTTGTTGCGCGTGGTTGGATCGCCGATGGAAGTGGCCCAGGTTAAGGCAGCGGCCGGGTCGTTGCGGCTGACGCTGTTAATTACCGCCGTAACGGCGTTGTCGCGCGCAGTGCCGGGTGGCAAAGTATTCACCCATTGCGAGGCTGCGGCGGGATCTTGCCGTAACCAAGTCGAGGCAACCCCGGCGGTGGCGGAGTCGAGGTCCGCCCCGGCGGACAGGTTGCTGAGTGCGGCGGCAGCCTGCGCGGGTTGTTGCGTGGCCCAGGAGGAAATAACCTGACCGAGCGCTTCGTTGCGATTGCTGCCGGTCAACTGCTGGGCGTCGCTCAATGCAGTTTGGGGATCAACCATGGCGAGCTGATTAAGTGCAGCCGTGACGGCGGTATTTTGGCCGGTGCCGGGCGGCAAATTTTGCGCCCAGGTCAGCGCGCCTTGCGGGTCTATCTGGCCCATGTTGTTGACGACTTGCGTGGCGAGTTTGCCAAAGGCGGGATCGGCGGACAGGGTCTGAATGTAGGCGCCCGCGGCCACGGGGTCGGTCTGCGTCCATTTGCCGAGAACTTGCGAGAGTGCCGAATCGCGCGTGCCAGTGGTGTCGGCGGGCAGGGATTGGGCCCACGCCAGCGCTGCCTGGGGATCTTGGGACGCCCAATTGGAAGCGAGTGAATTGATGGCTTGGTTCACTACATTGGGGTCGGAGAGTTGGGCAATATAGGCCGCGGCACCAGCGGGGTCGGTGTTGCTCATCTGGTCCAGCGCTTGCTTGGTGGCGTTGTCGTAGGTTGTGCCGCTAAGATTTTTCTCGGCCCAAGTAAGCAGACCGGATGGATCTTGTTGTGCCCAATTATTGGTGATGCTTTGAAGCATCCATTCTTTGTTCTGGCTGCCGGGAAGATTGGTCGCGTAGTCGGCCGCGGCTTGTGGATCCTGCTGGCCCATGCTTTGCACCACGGAATTGATGGCGTCATTTTTCGCCGGACTGGCGGGCAGGTTGTTTGCCCAAGCCAGTGCCGTCGTGGGGTCTTGTGCGGCCCACGCGCCAGCCACGCCTCGCAGGGCATTGCTGCGCACCGAACTCGGCGGGAGGTTGAGCGCCCCGGCGGCAGCCGCAGCGGGGTCATCTTTGGCCCAGGAACTAAAGATGTTATTGTAGATCCAAGTGTCTTGCTGGCCGGGCGGCAGGCTTTTTAGGGTTGCCAGGGCCAATTGCGGATCTTGCTGGGAAACGCTGTACATTGTTTCCTGCATTGCCTCCCGTTTATATTGGCTGGTCGGCATTTGGGAGAGTGCCGCAAATGCCGCCGTGGGATTTTGGGCCGCCCAAGCACTGAAAACTTCATCAATACTGGCCGATTTTGTTCTTGGGTTATGGTTGCTTTGCGCCCAGTCAAGTGCGGCTTGGGGGTCCAATTCGGTCCAGCGGGCCATTAAATAGCCTAGTTTGTCGTAATCGTCGTTGTTGTTAATCGGTTTGGTCGCCAGATCATCCAGCAGCGACTTGACCGAGTCGGCGTCCAGGCTTTCCACGTAGTCAAGAGTCGCCCGCTCTTTGTTGAGTCGACCCGGGGTTTTTAGGATTTTGGCGAAACTGGCTTTGGCCTTGGCCAGTTCTACCGGAGTCAGCTTGGTGATTTTGGCACCAACGCCGCGATTTGCCGTCGTGTTTTTGGTGGACGTAGCGGGGCCACTTTTTGTTTTCGAGGCTGAAGCATACCAGCCCGCACCAAAGGCCGCTGCAAGAACAGCAAAGACAAACGCAAGAGCTTTCCAGCGGCGAAGGGCGGAGTGGGTGCTGGGTTTCATTTAATAATGCTAAACAGAGTTAAGACCTGTGAAGTTACGGTTTTTGTGTCAAAAATTTGCGATCACGCAGCCAGCCATAAAAAAGCTGAGGCCATTCGGCGGTGGCGCCTTTGTTGGCGGCATGGAGGCCGAAGCCATGGCCTACCCCGGCGAGGATATGCAAGTCCACCGGCACGCCGGCTTTTTTGAAGAGCAGATAAACATTGGGCAGTCCTTCGGAAATGTCCGGCCGGTCATTGCCACCGCAGAGCAGGAAGGCCGGAGGTGAGCCTTTGTCCGGCGCGATGGCTTGGGAATTTCCCGGATAAAACAGACCTTGGAAGGCGGGCTTGGTTCCCTGGCGGTCAATGGGGTCGGTGGCGTCGGCTTTGCCGTCGTCGTAATGCTGGCAGATCAAGGTGCAGAGTTCGCCACCGGCGGAAAAACCCATTACGCCGAGGCGCGTGGGGTCGGTTTCCCACTCGGTGGCGCGGGAACGCACGAGGCGCATGGCCCGGGCGACGTCGTTGTACTCATCTTTTTCGACGGTGTAGGGTGCGCCGGTATCTTCCGGTGGTCGGGTGGCGCCGCGTGGAAGTTTGGCCAGGCGGTATTTCAACACAAACGCCGCGATGCCGTGGTCCGCCAGCCATTGCGCGACATAGCAGCCTTCGGAATCGAACGACAATTGATAGTGGCCGCCGCCGGGCATGACGATGACCCCCGCGCCGGTGGCTTTGTCCTTGGCGGGGAGAAATACGGTCAGACTCGGAACATTTACATTGGTAATCACGCGCTCGCCCGTGCGGTCGGTGACGACTTTCTCGGGCGAATTATTGCCCTCGGAGCCGGGCGCGCCGTTGGGCCAGAGCAATACCACGGGCGGGGCGTCCGCGGCGCGAACGGACAGAGTGAGCAAGGACAGCGAAGCGAATAACAGGGCGGGGATTTTCATGGGGTAAGGGGGTTGGGTTATTTTCCAACGCCTCCGCGCAGGCGGCAATAGTATAAACTGTCGTCAAGAACCAGGTGGTAACTGCGATTTCAGCCAGTCGGCGCGGCGGCCTTGCAGTAAATCCAAAGTTTGTTTGGCAATGACCTCGCCCGCGCGCTTCGTTTGTTCCGGCGTCAGTAGTGCGATGGTATAAGGCCCGACATGGGTGATTTGCACGGTACCCAAGGTGAAATAGGGGAGTACATGCTGGAGATCGAGTCCGTCAACGATGATAAATTGGGGTGCGGGCTTCGCGAGACCGTGCCCATCTTTTGTCGGCGGAAAATAATCGAAGGCGTTGTTGCACCAAAAGCAGGGCACGAAGTCGTTCGCGATATTATCCAGCCGCGGCCCGCCAAAGCGCCACTCCACTGTCAGCAGATGCGTATGCCAGAAATCGGCGAGACCTTCGTGCAAATCATGGCGCTCACAAAAATCGAGGAGCGCTTCGTTCTCCGGCGGCCGCGAAAAAAACATTTTTTCGGTGTCAATGCGCGTTAGAGAAAGTGCGATGCCCAACACGATGGCGAGTACGGACAATTTCGGCATCCAGCGTTCGACCACCATATTGCCGCAGGCTCGCAGCGCTAGCAGCCATACCGGCAGCAGCAACCAATTTAAAAGATAACGAATACTGGTGGGATTAACCCAATACACGGTGGCAATCGGCGCGGCCCACGCCGCGAGCAAGCTGAGCAACCCTGCCAGCAGGGCCACGCGTTGCACCGGATTGGTACTCCGCGCTGGTCGCAGTCCATCCGCCGTCGCAATTATTCCCACTGCGCCAATTATCCACAACAGCCAGTGGTCGGCAAACACGCCGCCGGCAATAAAGTTTTTTACGAAATGCGAAAAACTTTCCCAGATGTACGTCGGCGTCGGGGGATATTGCAATAATTTCGAAAAGAAAAAAGTCTGGGCCAATGAGAAGGCCAGTCGTTGGCTGACGGCCAGGGCGAGGGCCACCGCCGCACGCCAGAACAAGCCATTCGCCACGGGCCGCAAATTTTTATCACGCCACGCCACCCAGGCCAGCGCCAGTCCAATCGGCGCCAGCCAATGCACGAGGATCAGTGTATTCGACGCCAGTCCGAGCGTGAGTAAAATCAAAAATGTGATTGAGCGCCAGCGGCTCCAATTTCCCGTACGCACTGCGCCGAGTACCAAGGCCATCAACGTAAAACCCATCGACACGCTCGTACCATGGTCGCACGGAATCCCCAGCAACCACAACCAGCCCGCATGCCCGGGAATAAATTGTGTCATGAGCACGACATCGAGTCCCAGGAAAGTCGCGATGAAGGCCTTGCGCCGTTCCACACCCGTTGCTGCCAGTGCCCAGGCCATCGTAGTGCCGGTAATTAAATAGATCGCCACTGTATATAGTGGGTACTCGAGCCCCGAATTTCCGCACAGCCAGTTTAACGGCAGCAAAATTGCATAATCCGGAAACCAAAATGTCGCTGAGCCAAACGTCCAGCCGGAGACTGGATGCAGCGGATCAAATAAATCATGCAGAAAAATATGCGGCCAGAGCAAATCACTGTTAATTTGTGACTGGAATTCATTGCACGCCAATGAGAGCGCCAAAAACCCCGCCGCCAATACCAGACCCAGTGCGAGCCAGATATTCGCACTGCTTCGCGCGGAAGTGGATGAAGTGATGTTGGCGTTCATATTTTCTATCGGAGCGCGTTGCCAATGCTATTTACTGACTGGCGGCAACTGACTTTGCAACCACGCGGCCCGGCGGTCCGCCAGTGTGGTCATTGCCTGTTGCGTGATTAATTCGCCAGCCTGCTTAGATTGTTCCGGTGTCAGCACCGCGACCGTATAAGGCCCGACATGGGTGACGCGCAAAACTTTCGTGTTAAGGAAACCCATGACGCGGTTCGGATCCAGCTCATTGAGAATGATGAATTGCGGCGCGGGCCGGGCCAGACCGTGGCCGTTGGGCGACGCCGGAAAATAATCATAAGTATTGTTGCACCACAGGTAGGGAAACGCCTGGTCGCCAATAACGTGGAGCTGCGGCCCGGCAAAATTCCATTCGACGGTCAATCGGTGGCCGAGCCAATAACCGCACAAGCCTTCCTTAAAATCATGACGTCGGCAAAAATCGCCGAGCTGTTGGGCCTCCGCCGGATGCGGAAATTTTAGTTGGTCTGAGTCAATTTGCGGCCCGGCATACAACGCGCCCGCAATTCCCGTCGCCACTGCCAAATGCGGCAACCAGCGCGAGGGTGTTGGCGCGGCGCAAACT
>Ga0207016_1082_pt1 | contig 19948 bp, 15 predicted proteins | sample Alteio_BWMinCont_54_FD_153469 | JGI IMG/M metagenome (GOLD analysis project Ga0207016, IMG submission 153469) | Enriched cells from forest soil in Barre Woods Harvard Forest LTER site, Petersham, Massachusetts, United States -... | ecosystem: Environmental > Terrestrial > Soil > Temperate forest >...
GTGTTCGCACAAAGCGTGCCGGGCAACCTGACCCAAATGAGCATGGAAGATTTGATGAATATTGAGTTGACTTCAGCAGAAAAGAAGCCGGAAAAATACTTTACAACACCTGACGCTATATATGTGATCACTTCTGAAGATATCGCCCGCAGCACCGCGACCAGTATCCCTGAATTATTACGTATGGTTCCCGGAGTTAACGTGCAAAGGATCACATCAAATTCTTGGACGATAACAATTAGAGGTTTTAATGGTTTAAATATACCTGGTCTTAATAGTGCTTTACTTGTCAGTAAGGTCCTTGTTTTAATTGATGGCCGGAATGTCTATTCACCGATTTTCGGGGGAGTCTATTGGGATACCCAAGATGTCCCCTTAGAGGACATTGAACGCATCGAAGTCATTCGCGGCTCAGGCGGGACACTTTATGGGGCCAATGCGGTGGATGGTGTTATCAATATTATCACTAAGCACCCTAAGGATACCCAGGGAGGCTTTGCTACAGCAACAACAGGGTCACAGGATAGACTTTCTTCGACTGTTCAGGTCGGAGCGAAATCAGGAGGTTGGGATTATAGGGTGTATGGCAAGGGTTTTCGTCAGGATCAAGGCATTAATGGGTCTCAAGTCAATGATTGGGATGAGGGCCAGGGAGGGTTCCGTGCCGAAAAGGACAAATGGAATGTTCAGGGAGATTTTTATCAAGGCTATATCGGCCAACAAACGTACATAGATAGTTCTACGCTACTTTCATTGCCCCTGGTCAATGAACAGGAGGAGGTCAGGGGCTGGAATTTATTAAGCCGCTATGAAGACGATGATCTATCATTGCAGGCGTATTGGGACAGGACTGAAAGGTATTCTATAGATTTTGGTCAACGGCTTGACACCATTAATCTAGATTACACACAGCATTCCCAGTTGACCGCCATGCATGAACTTGTTTGGGGAACGGGTTATAATTTAGATGTAGAGGATGATATCAACACAAATATAATCCAAATTTCGAAACCATCACAGACCGACCAGGAATTCACCAGTTTTTTACAAGATGAAATGACGCTCACCGACAAACTTAAATTTATTTTGGGAAGCAAGTTTGAATATAATATTTTCACGCATTTTGAAATGGAGCCTAACGCGCGCCTGTCCTATGATCTCAATGATACAAATTTTTTATGGGCCGCGGCTTCCCGCGCTGTGCGCACGCCCTCACGTTTTGAAGAAGATGGTATTCTCAGTTTGCATGATGCAGCGACATTCCCGCAATTCGGAGGTTTGCAGATATCAGGCAATAACAATTTAGCTTCCGAAAAAATGATAGGTTATGAACTCGGGTATCGTCATAAACCTACTGAAAATTCCTTGGTGGACATATCAACGTTCTACAATCACTATAATGATCTAACCACGTTGACAATTGATACTCCTTTTTTTAATCAGGGCTTATTATATATTCCTTTACACTATGTTAATGCTATGACCGCCCGTACCTATGGCCTTGAATTAAGCGTGGAAGATCAAATTAAAGAATGGTGGAAGCTAAAAGGGGCCTATACACTGACAAAGCTTAATTTAAATACAATCCCTTCTATCTCCAATGCACCAGCGGTGGGTACGGATATACAGGGGGAAACACCATTAAATGCCGTGTACCTGCAATCGTCCTTCGATCTACCCAAAGGGTTTGAATTTGACCAGACCCTTCGTTATTCAGATAAAACAACAGAAAATCATGTGATCGTGCCTTCCTATGTGGAGTTAGATCTGCGTTTAGCTTGGGTCTATAAGACTTGGAAGGTGGAGCTTGTTGGGCAAAATCTTCTTGAACCCAGGCATAAAGAAGATGCCCTCTCAACACTTGCGGATGAAGTCCAGCGTGGCGGATATCTTAAATTAACCAAGAAATTTTAAGGGCTAAATGAGAAAAATACTTATCATTTTCTTGTTAATGTCCTTCTGCACAAGGGCCTTCGGGGACACCGACGTTTCCGAAGATGCCATCAAGGCTGCCTTTATCTTCCATTTCATCAGATTTACACAATGGAGCGACACCCCCCAGGATTATTATGTGTGCATCCCCGATGATGGATCATTACGCGAGACGGCACGTGAAATGTACAAGGATAAGCTCATCAATGACCACAAGGTCGTTGTTAGCAGCGAGACTGAGGGCTGTCATGTCCTGGTCTCGGACAATGTGCCCTCGACAAATACAACAATGACCATAGGCCCTCTGACCAAAGGGGCTTTGTTCGAATTTCGTCTGATCGATAACAAAATGAAGTTCGCTGTCAATTTGAGAAAAGCAAAGTTATTCAAATTTAAGATCAGCAGCCAATTACTGAAACTTGCTATTTGGGAGGATGGCATCTGATGAAAGATTCTCCCATTATTAAACAGATAGTCTTGTTCGGTATATTAAGCGCGATCATTTCGCTGATGTTAGCCTGTTTTGGTTTCGGGATCTATGAATTTTATAAGATCAAGAATGAGTTCATCATTAAAACGAATTCACAGTTGGATATTCTCGCCTACAGCCTTCAGTCTACCCTGTTGTTTGACGATAAGGAAGCGGCGAACAGGATCCTTTTGGCCTTGAGGGATGACAGGTCCGTGAACAGGGTGAGGGTATTCAGGGCTAATGGTAGGGAATTTACTTCATTTATTCATGTGAATAAGGACGGGGACATTAAATTAGTAAAAGACATCACGTATGACCATATTCCGATCGGACGTTTAGAGATCGAAGCCGTATATCTGGGAATAAAGGACGAATACATTACTTTTTTGGGGATATCCTTGCTGATCATCATTCTATCTATCCCGGCTTCCTACTTTATTTCCGAACCCATCAGGAAACAGGTCTCGCTCGGTGTCAGTCAGCTGGAAAAGCAATCAAACAGATTGCGAAAGTTAGCTGATCAGGTGGTCAGCACTGAACAGCAGGAGCGTAAAAGGATCGCGGCCATTATCCATGATCATCTGCAACAGATCCTTGTGGCGGGTAAGCTCCAGGTGTCCTTGGTATTGAGAGAAATGAAAAAGAAAGAATATGATAGAGCGGCTATCAGCCTTCTTCGTCTTGAGGAATTTCTTGATGAAGCCACCAGGGCGGCAAAGACGTTGACGGTGGAATTGCGTCCACCGGTGCTATATGAAGACGGGCTTGCCGCGGCCTTCCAGTGGCTGGCTAAAAAATTCAAACATGACCATGACCTTGAAGTTTCGCTTGAACTTGATGAGATCCCTCACAGCGCATTGACAGATAATCTGAAGATCATGACCTTTGAATCGGTCAAGGAATTGCTTTTTAATGTGGTGAAATATTCCGGGATCCATGAGGCCGAACTGTCCTTGAAATACGCCCCGGGATACATTGTTGTTAGGGTGAAGGACAATGGCTATGGTTTTGATATTTCCCATATGGGAAACAGGTCATCAGATAAAGGCTTCGGGCTTTTTAGTATCCGTGAAAGGTTGAGATTGCTAAACGGAGACCTGAAGATCGATTCTCAACCAGGAAAAGGGACAACCATAGAAATGACCATACCTGTGAAGCAGGTGGTCAACCAGTCTCAAGTTTTAGCACAAGTATCAACAGAAAATAATACGATCGACAGGCGGAAAAAGAGCAAAACGATCAAGGTCCTGCTGGTTGACGACCATAAGGTCGTTCGTGAAGGCCTTGCCAATCTTTTGAATGAAAATGCGGCGTTCGAAGTTGTGGCCCAGGCAGAAAATGGGGAAGAGGCGGTGGCTAAGGCAGGGATATTCCTGCCGGATGTAGTCATTATGGATATCAATATGCCTAAATTGAACGGCATTGAAGCGACCCGGGCCATCAAGAATAAGTTTTCTAATATAAAGGTGATCGGCCTTTCCGTCCAAAATGAGGATGATGTGACTGAATCAATGAAGAAGGCCGGTGCGGTAGCGTTATTAAACAAGGCGGGTGATCCCAAAGAGCTGATGCAATTGATCTTGAACCATAGGCCCTAAGGAGCTTAAGATCTTCTTTGAATATGAAAAATAAAAAGATCATTATTATTGATGATGAGATCCTGATCTCCTCTTTGATCAAAGAGTTGCTCGAAGGAGAAGATCCAGAGCTGGAAATAACAGAGATGGTAACGGACAAATATAAATTCCTTGTCCTGGTATCTGAACATCCTTTCGATCTTGCGTTGATCGATATTTCCATAGGAGGCAGGGAAGGGGGCCTTGATATTTTGCGTATCCTCAAGGAGCAGGGACATAAATTACCGGTTGTCATGCTGTCTGCTCATGATGAAATAACCTATGCGGCTAAATGCCTTGCTTTGGGCGCGGCAGGGTATATCAATAAAAACCGTATCCCCATTGATCTTTGCCGAGGATTGAAGAAGGTCATTAAGGGGGAATTGTTTGTATCAGGTAATGAAGGGGAAACGATCCTCAAAAAACATATGGCGGCCCTCAACGGCACTATTTTAAAATAGACCGGTTGTCGTCTGTTGAGAGGTGTTGACTGTAGACTGTATTGATAATAAAATGTCACTTAAATGAGTGAGATGATCTTATGGCACTGTTTAAAAAACTTCAACTTTTGTCCACCAACTCCCTGTCTGCCCTTATCGCCATTATTTACGCCATTATTGCCTATGGTTCACTTCAATTAGCTTTTGAAGGCACCAATGCCTCACCTGTATGGCCTCCGTCAGGGATCGCGTTTTGCGCTGTTTGGTTTTTGGGGTATAAGGTTTGGCCCGGCATATGGTTGGGGGCTTTTATAGCCAATGTGGTGGTCTTTACCCATAACGGATGGGCAGCCATTCCAACGCTCCCGGTCTCGGCCTTGATCGGTACTGGTAATACCCTGGAAGCGTTGATGGGGGTTTATCTTCTGCGTAGCTTTACCGAACAGACTGTTTTTTTATCCAGGATCAGGGATATTTTTAAATTTATTTTTGCCGCCCTGATAGCCTGTTTATCCAGTGCTACCATCGGGACATCTGCCGTTTATTTTACCCATCCAGCTGCGGGAGTTCCTTTTGATATGATCTGGTTCACATGGTGGTTAGGGGATGTTGTTGGCATCTTGATCGTTGCTTCTTCGTTTTTGACCTTCCAAAGGAAATTATGGCAACTAAGATCATGGCAGAATGCCCTGGAAGCTGTCTTGGTATTCCTTGTTTTGATCATTGTTAATACCGGTGTGTTCATGGGGGAATATTCGGAATACGGATTTTATGCCCATGTGACCTATCTGGTCTTACCTTTCGCCATATGGGCCACGTATCGCTTTGGTTTTCCTGGGGCGACAGTATCTGCCTTGACAACTTCGGTCATCGCCGTCTTCGGGTCAATGCTGCATCTGGGTCCTTTTGTCGGTCAGCGCGTGCCGGAAGACTTGATGATCGTGGAGTGCTTCATCGGTGTTATCGCGGTGACTGTCCTGACCCTGGCCGCGGCTTTGTATGAGCGTCAGAAAGCAGAGGAAGACATCAAGAACAATGAGGCGCGTTTTCGAAGCTTGGTCGAAAATAGTTTTGAGGTCATAGCCCTGGTCGATGCTCAGGCAAAAGTATTTTATACCTCCCCATCGACGAAGAATATTTTGGGCTATGATAATTCGGAAACCATAGGACTTTCCATGTTTGCGTGGATGCATCCCGAGGATATTCCCGGTGTTCTTGGGATATTTCAGGGTTTAGTAAAAAACCCGGGAGCGATCGCTCATGCCATATGCCGCATGCGCCGCAAAGATGGCATTTTGCGCTGGATGGAAGGTTCAGGTTATAATCTTTTGCATGATCCAGCCATTGGGGCAGTGGTGCTCAACTACCGTGATATTACGGAACGAAAATTGGCTGATGAAGTTTTAAAACGGGACAAGGAAAGCTTGATAGAGTTGGTGGATGAGCGTTCCAAAGAATTGATAAAGACACAGAAAGAGCTCAAGCATTTTAGCCGCCTGGCGGATATTGGGACCCTGGCCGCGACCGTGGCCCACGAGCTGCGTAATCCATTAGGGGTTATTCATCTGGCAGCTTATAATTTAAAACGAGAGAAAACTGAATTGGGTGACAATAGGCATTTGATGAATATTGAGAAGAAGGTTTGGGAAGGCAATCAGATCATTGACAATCTCCTGAGTTACGCGCGTATCAAGATCCCTAATTATGAAGAAGTGCGGATCCTTCATATTCTTGATGAGTGTGTGACTGCGGCCCAGGGACGATTTGGAGAAAAGGGGGTCACTATCGAAAAAGAATATGGTGATGGGTTGGATTCAATGGAGTCTGATCCCAATCAGATCCGGGAGATCTTTTTGAATATTTTGAACAATGCCTGTCAGTCTTTTACAGAGTCGGGCGGCAAGGTTGAATTAAGGGCCCGGCGGGATGGGGACATGGTCAAGGTCAGCATACAGGATACCGGCATGGGGATCTCCCACGAAGATCTGGATAAGGTTTTTGAGCCTTTTTTTACCCGTAAATCCAAAGGCACGGGCTTGGGTTTGACTATTTGTAATGAGTTGGTCAATTTACATCAAGGGAAGATCGAGATCAGTAGTCAACTGGAGCAAGGGACAACAGTGACTGTATCATTACCATTGCACAGGGGGGAGCAAGATGACGAGACTGCTTCTCATTGATGATGATGAAGAGTTGTGCGCGGAACTAAGAGAGGTCCTTGAGGCGGAAGGGTTTAAAGTGGACATAGCCCTGGACGGCCTGGAAGGTTTGCGGTATCTGCATAAGGAACAATATCAAATAATAATTTTAGATCTGAAATTACCGAAACTTAACGGTTACGGAGTCCTTAAAAGTATCCGAAAAACAGTCAATCCGCTTAAGGTCCTGGTGCTTTCAGGACGGCCCTTAGGAGAACCCTTGCTTAAAGAAGACGGCGTTTCTCTAGATGAAGAGGATCAGATCCTGCATATGGCTGATCTAGTGATCAATAAACCTTTTATGGTTGAGAATTTTATCCAAAAGGTCAAGGCATTGGCCTTATCCATAAAAGAGATTTGAGTTAATTGTATATTTGGGAACGGGAATTGAAGAGTTTAGTGGAAGAAAGTCAAAAGAATGAGGAAATGTGCCATTGTCAGCCCGGCTGATAAAAGGTAAACTTGTTTTGGTGGGAGGCTATTTAAAGGAGTCATTATATCGGAGTCGTTCGCTGGACTCAAGGAGGTTGTTATGACAAACACAATGACAGAATCTGTACAGGATGAACAAATGAGCACCACGCGAACCAAACCTCTTATCTTGATCGTGGATGATAATGTTGAACTGTTGGAAGAGTTGGAGAATTTATTAAAATTGGGAGGTTACGAGGTCATGGCCATCAGCGATGGTACCCAGGTTTTTGAAACGGCTTTAAAAAACAAACCTGATCTGATCTTATTGGACCTGAAAATGAGCCCTAAAAGCGGATTTCAGATCGCTGATGAAGCAAGGAATTCAGTGCTTCTCAAGGATATCCCTCTGATCGCCATGACAGGATTTTTTACGGAGAAACAGCATTTTTTGATGATGAAATTATGCGGTATCAAAACATCCATCCTGAAACCCTTCAGGCCGCTTAATCTCATCACTAAAATCGAGTTTGCCCTGGGCAATCGCCTGGAAGAATATGAATCTGACGGGACATAAATAGTAATTGGGGATTCCAGTTCCCGTCTACAAGCGCCCGGTCTCGCAACGAGACCGGGTTTTTTTACGTAAGCGTCCGCCCCCTATTTTGAGACCGGTGTCATGCTGATCATCAGAAAGTAGAAAAAAGTCAATAAAAAGTAGAAACAAGCCATGGTCAATTTGCGACCTACAGGTAAACTAAGTTACTTCGTAACTAAAACATTTCCCATGATGACAAAGAATAAGTATCCGCACATATCGACCAATAGGATAAACAGGAGAAAAGTATGACACCCATCACTTTATTAGAGAATGAGAATAAGGAAAAAACCAAACAATTGACGCCGGCTTCTCCTGTCCATGACAACGCCAATGGGATGGGTTCTAGAAAGGACCAATTAAGGAGAATGCTCCATATAGCCAAATCTGTACGGCAAGGTAATCTTACCGTGCGTTTTCCTGTCGAAGAAGACGGACTTCCCAGTGAAATAGGCGAGGTCCTTAATGATATTTTGGACCTCAACGAAAATATGATCAATGAGTTTTCCCGTGTCAGTACCATCGTTGGTGATGAAGGTAAATTGACGGAACGCGCTTCCATAGGTCCGGTCAAAGGGGCCTGGGCCACGGGTATGGATTCGATCAATTCCCTCATTTCTAACCTTGTCCAACCTACCAATGAATTCGCCCGTGTCATTACATCGGTCGCTAAAGGTGACTTGTCACAAAAAATGCCTTTGGAGATCGAAGGACGGATCCTTAAAGGGGAATATTTACGGATCGGAACGGTTGTTAATGCCATGCTTGATCAGTTGAGCTTTTTTTCATCGGAAGTTTCGCGTGTGGCCAAGGAAGTCGGTTTGGAAGGTAAATTAGGCGGTCAGGCGGATGTTAAGGGAGTATTGGGGGTTTGGAAGGATCTAACGGATAACGTCAACGTTTTGGCAGGTAACTTAACGAATCAGGTGCGCAACATCGCCAAGGTCACGACAGCTGTAGCTAAAGGAGACTTGTCGCAGAAGATCATGGTTGACGCTAAAGGAGAAATTTCAGAACTTAAGAACACCATCAACATCATGGTGGACCAGCTCAATTCATTCGCGGCGGAAGTCACCCGTGTGGCCAAGGAGGTCGGAACAGAAGGGAAACTGGGAGGTCAGGCAGACGTCAAGGGAGTATCAGGTACATGGAAGGACTTGACAGACAACGTTAACCAATTGGCCGGTAACTTAACGAATCAGGTGCGCAACATCGCCAAGGTTACGACAGCGGTCGCTAAAGGAGATTTGTCGCAAAAGATCACGGTCGATGCCAAGGGAGAGATTTTGGAGTTAAAAAACACCATCAACATCATGGTGGACCAGCTCAATTCATTCGCGGCGGAAGTCACCCGTGTGGCCAAGGAGGTCGGAACAGAAGGGAAACTGGGAGGTCAGGCGGAAGTCAAGGGTGTATCGGGTACCTGGAAGGACTTGACGGATAACGTTAATTTCATGGCCGGTAACCTGACCAATCAGGTGCGCAACATCGCCAAGGTTACGACAGCGGTCGCTAAAGGAGACTTGTCGCAGAAGATCACGGTCGATGCCAAGGGAGAGATCCTGGAACTAAAGAACATGATCAACACCATGGTGGACCAGCTCAATTCATTCGCGGCGGAAGTCACCCGTGTGGCCAAGGAAGTAGGTACCGGCGGTAAACTGGGCGGTCAAGCTTTCGTCAAAGGTGTTTCAGGGGTTTGGAAGGACCTAACGGATAACGTCAACGTTTTGGCGGGTAACTTAACAGACCAGGTGCGCAACATCGCCAAGGTTACGACAGCGGTCGCTAAAGGAGACTTGTCGCAAAAGATCACGGTCGATGCCAAGGGAGAGATTTTGGAGTTAAAAAACACCATCAACATCATGGTGGACCAGCTCAATTCATTCGCGGCGGAAGTCACCCGTGTGGCCAAGGAGGTCGGAACAGAAGGGAAACTGGGAGGTCAGGCGGAAGTCAAGGGTGTATCGGGTACCTGGAAGGACTTGACGGATAACGTCAACGTTTTGGCGGGAAACTTAACGAATCAGGTGCGTAATATCGCCAAGGTCACGACAGCGGTCGCTAAAGGAGACTTGTCGCAGAAGATCACGGTCGATGCCAAGGGAGAGATTTTGGAGTTGAAAAACACCATCAACACGATGTTGGATCAACTCAACTCTTTCGCGGCGGAGGTCACCCGTGTGGCCAAGGAGGTCGGAACAGAAGGGAAACTGGGAGGTCAGGCGGAAGTCAAGGGTGTTTCGGGTACGTGGAAAGACTTGACGGAAAACGTCAACTTCATGGCCGGTAACCTGACCAATCAGGTGCGTAACATCGCCAAGGTCACGACAGCGGTAGCTAAAGGAGACTTGTCGCAGAAGATCACGGTCGATGCTAAAGGTGAGATCCTGGAATTAAAGAACATGATCAACACCATGGTGGACCAGCTCAATTCATTCGCGGCGGAAGTCACCCGTGTGGCCAAGGAGGTCGGAACAGAAGGGAAATTGGGCGGTCAGGCGGAAGTCAAGGGTGTATCGGGTACCTGGAAGGACTTGACGGATAACGTTAATTTCATGGCCGGTAATTTGACCAAGCAAGTGCGTGGTATCGTCAAGGTCGTTACCGCGGTCGCTAACGGGGACTTGAACCAGAAATTCGTCTTGGAAGCCAAAGGAGAAGTGGCGGCCCTGGCAGAAACCATCAATAACATGATCGACACGCTCAGCACCTTCGCGGACCAGGTAACCACCGTGGCCCGTGAGGTAGGTATTGAAGGCCAGCTCGGCGGTCAGGCCAAGGTGCCCGGTGCTTCCGGCGTGTGGAAAGACCTGACGGATAACGTTAACTTCATGGCCGGTAACCTGACCAAACAAGTGCGTGGTATCATCAAGGTCGTTACCGCGGTTGCCAACGGAGACTTGGGGGAAAAATTCGTTTTGGAAGCCAAAGGTGAAGTGGCAGGTTTGGCGGAAACGATCAACAGTATGACAGATACCCTGCGTACATTTGCAGACCAGGTAACAACGGTGGCCCGTGAAGTAGGTATCGAAGGCAAGCTGGGTGGTCAAGCCAAGGTACCTGGGGCCTCCGGTACCTGGAAAGACTTGACCGTTAACGTCAATCAGCTGGCCGGTAACTTGACCTCACAGGTGCGGGCTATCGCGGAAGTTTCCACGGCCGTTACCAAGGGGGACTTGACCCGGTCCATTACCGTCGAGGCTCAAGGGGAGGTCGCGGCGCTAAAGGACAATATTAACCAGATGATCACCAATCTAAAGGACACCACCGCTCAAAATAAAGACCAGGACTGGTTGAAAACAAATCTGGCCCGTTTTTCCAGTATGATGCAAGGCCAGAGGAATTTGACCGCGGTCGCACAGCTGATCATGTCGGAATTGACACCCATCGTTGACGCTCAACACGGCGCCTTCTTCGTGGCGCATCAAACGGACAATGATGTTGAATTGACCCTCATTGCGAGCTATGCGTTTAACGAGCGTAAAAATCTTTCCAGCACCTACCGTCTGAAGGAATCTTTGGTCGGGCAGTGCGCCTTCGAGAAAAAGCGTATTTTGATCACTAAACCACCCCAAGACTATATTTCCATTACTTCGGGATTAGGCGAAGCCATCCCGCAAAACATCCTTCTTTTGCCTGTCGTTTTTGAAGGAGGGTTAAAGGCTGTTATCGAATTGGCGAGTTTTCAGCCCTTTAGCGTCAACTACCTGAACTTTTTGGACCAGCTGATGGACAGCGTCGGTGTCATTTTGAACATGATCTCGTCCACCATGAGGACCGAAGAGCTCCTGCAGGAGGTCAAGCGTTCCAACTCGGAATTGGAAAATCAAGCCAAGGAACTCGAGGATAAAGCCAAGCTGCTGGAGTTAAAGAACAAAGAAGTTGAGATGGCAAGCTTGTCCCTGGAGGAAAAAGCCGAACAGTTGTCCTTGATCTCCAAATATAAATCGGAATTCCTGGCCAACATGTCGCATGAACTGCGTACTCCCTTGAACAGTTTGCTTATCCTTTCCAAAGCCTTGTCTGAAAATAAAGATAGTAATCTGACACCGGACCAGGTCAAATATGCTTCGACCGTCCACTCGACGGGCCAGGACCTTCTGACCCTGATCAACGAGATCCTTGACCTGTCCAAGGTGGAAGCCGGAAAAATGTCCATTGAACCGCAGGAGATCCAACTGCCCCAGATCTACGAGTATCTGGAACATAATTTCCGGCCTCTGGCAGAGCACAAGAACCTTAATTTTACCATTAATGCCAATGGGGACCTTCCTAAAGCGGTGTTCACGGACAATAACCGTTTGCAGCAGATCCTAAAGAATTTACTATCCAACGCCATTAAATTCACGGAAAAAGGTGACGTTAAGATGGATATCAAGGTTGTGGAAAAAGACAAAAAGTTCAGCATAGAGACCCTGGATAAAAGTCCCTCTGTCCTGGCTTTTTCTGTCAGTGATACCGGTATCGGTATCCCCATAGAAAAACAAAATATCATCTTTGAGGCATTTCAACAGGCCGATGGGACGACCAGCCGTAAATATGGAGGGACTGGTTTAGGTCTGACCATCAGCCGTGAAATTGCCCGTTTGCTCGGAGGCATAATCAAGGTCGAAAGCGCTCCGGGGAAGGGGAGTATTTTTACGCTTTATCTGCCGGAAAAATACATCGGAGCAGAGTTGGTCAGCAAGGGCAGCAGCATTAGAAAAGAAACGGCCTATCCCGTCTTGCCCAAGAATGCTGATTTTAAAGGTAAAAAGATCCTCATCGTGGATGACGATATGAGGAACATCTACGCCTTGACAAGTGTCCTTGAGCCCTGGGGAATGATCGTCACCCATGCGGACAACGGCAGGTCTGGGATCAGGCGTTTAAAAGATAAACCGGACACGGACCTGATATTGATGGATATCATGATGCCGGAAATGAACGGTTTTGATGCCATTAAAATGATACGTAAAACACCAAACTTTAAATCGTTACCTATCATTGCCCTGACAGCTAAAGCAATGAAGGGAGACCGTGAACAATGTTTGGAGGCCGGAGCTTCTGATTATATTACCAAACCCGTTGATACAGACCGTCTACTGGCAGTGATGTATTCATGGCTAAACAAATAATGGATGCCAAGGCAGAGGTTGAGTTCCACACGTTAACAAGGGCCAATATCCTGGTGGTGGATGACCGGCAGGATGGGTTGCTTGCCCTGGAGGCTGTGCTTTCTTCTGACAGGTACGATCTTTTTAAGGCCAGCAGCGGTCAGGAAGCTTTGCGGTATGCCATGTTCAAAGATTTTGCGGTCATTCTTCTCGACGTGCAAATGCCGGAAATGGACGGTTTTGAGACCGCCCAGCTATTGCGGGAAACCAACCGTTCCCAATACACGCCCATTATTTTTGTAACGGCCATCAACAAAGAGATCCGGCATATCAATCAAGGATATGAAAGCGGGGCCGTGGATTATATTTTTAAGCCCTTTGATCCTTTTATTCTCCAATCAAAAGTGAATGTATTTGTGGAACTTTTTGAGAAGAACCTGCAGATCAAGAAGCAGGCGGATCTATTAAGGCAAATAGAGTCACATGAAAAAGAACGGCAGATCTCTGAATTAAGGCAGGAAAGCGATCGTAGTTATACGCATTTAGCCGATGCTGTTCCCCACAAGATCGTCAAGGTGAGCCCTTCCGGACAAGTGGAATATTTTAATCAACAGTGGTTGGATTATACGGGGTTAAGATCGGAAATAGATTGGAAATTGGTCATTCATCCCCAAGACAGAAAGAAATTCCTGAAACTTTGGTCTTGCATGCGCCATCAGGATAGTCAGACTTATGAGGAAGAGATACGCCTGCGTTCTGCCCAAGACGGCATATACCGATGGCATTTGGTAAGGATCGTTCCGGAGATAAAGAATGGAGACAACATCAGTTGGATCGCCAGTTGTACCGATATAGATAATATCAAAAGAACGGAAGAGTCATTTAAAATGTTGTCCCAGGAACTCAATCGGTCGAATAAAGAACTGGAAGAATATGCCTATGTGGCTTCGCATGACCTTAAAGAACCGCTGCACGTCGTGTCTTCCTTTGTTTATCTTCTGGAAAGACGTTTCCAGCCTAAATTGGATGATCGTGAAAAAGAATATTTGAGGCATATCAGAGAAGGGGTAGGCCAGGCGCAAAAGATGATCAAGGACCTGTTGGAATATAGTTGTATAGGTAAAAAGAAGGTTTATGAGCCCGTAGAGATAGCTGTTGTATTAACGGAAGTCTTGTCTAATTTAAAAACGATCATCGAAGAGGCGGGTGCCGCCATCGAATGCGGGCCAATGCCAAAGATCGTGGCCAATTATTCTGAAATGGTCCAGCTTTTTCAGAACTTGATCGTCAATGCCGTTAAATACAGGAGCCAAAGATCACTGGAAATACAGGTCACTTCCGGATTGCAGGGAGACTGGTGGGTTTTTGCGGTCAAAGATAATGGCATAGGCATTGATCCCCAGTTCAAAGAACGTATCTTTGATATGTTCCAAAGGCTTCATGCGAAAACGGAATATTCCGGTACCGGCATCGGGCTTGCTATTTGTAAAAAGATCGTCGAGAGTCATGGCGGGAAAATATGGATCGATTCAACGCCCGGTGCAGGGACGACATTTTATTTTACGATCAAACAAGGCATATGAACGTATTAGTTGTGGAAGACAATAGACCTGAACAATTGATCATCAAAGAGGCTTTTACGGAAGCAGGCGTTGATCATGATCTGCATATGGTCAAGGATGGGATCGAAGCTCTCGAATTCCTGGAGGGCAAAGGGGCCTTTCACGATGCCCCCCAACCTGATCTTGTCCTCCTTGATTTGAACATGCCCGGGAAGAACGGCCTGGAAGTCCTCTCCGATATCAAGAATAATCCTAAATGGGTGCATATTCCTGTTTTGATCTTTTCCAATTCAGAATTCCCTAAGGATATATGTAAGTGTTATGCCTTGGGCGTCAATGCCTATCTCAGTAAACCTGTCGATTTCCAGGGTTTTATCGACCTCGCCCGTGCTATTGATACATTTTGGTTTAAATTGGTCCGCTACTGTTCTCATTAAACATTGGATCTTCTTAAAACAGGAGCCCATCGAATGAAAAAAAAGATCATTGTTGTTGATGATGAACCTTTGATCCCGGTGTTGATGAAAGAGATCATCGAAGAAGACCAGGGGTTAGAGATAGCTCAGATCGCCCATAGAAAGGAGGAGTTCCTGGATCTGCTGAGCCAAAATTCTTTCGATGCCGCTTTATTGGATATTTCGTTGGGAGGCAGGGAAGGAGGGCTTGAATTATTAAAGATCATCAGGGACAAGGGGATCGATCTTCCTTTGATCATATTGTCAGCGCATGATGAACTTTATTATGCCCTCAAATGCCTGCGGGCCGGCGCCAGGGGGTATATCAACAAGAGATATATCTGCACAGATGTCGTCAGATGCTTAAATGAAATATTTGATGGACATTTATATGTCTCCGGGGATAAGGGCGAGCATATTTTAAATGAATATAAGAAATTAAACGCTTCTGTCAGTATAGAGTCTTATTAGGAAGGAATGGGATCCATGAGGTTCAAAGCACTGAATGAATCCATGTTCCCGAAGATCAACACCCTGCGTTTCAAGATCAGTATACTGTATGTGGCTATCATCGGTCTTATCCTGATCCTATTCCAAGGGGCCCTTTATTTTTACGATGTACATTCCATGTCTAAGGAATTCGATGCCCAGCTGCAAATAAAGGCAGAGCAGATAGGGGGTGCTGTCAATACTTTTAGGGATATGTTGGGGGGGCAAAAACAAGCCCTCACCTTGGCCGCCGAAAGGGCCATCAATCTCAGCATTGAATACCCTAAATATGTCTTTATGACGGAATCGCCGGAGAAATTTTGGTTGGCGGATGCCAGGAAACTTGGGCTGGACAAAGATTATCTGCTGATCATGGACAGGCAGGGAGATGTTATAGGCAGCTCAAGCAATGTGACGGAGGATATGCTTCACTATTTTGAAAGGATAGGAAGATCGACGCTTGATAAAGCCATGTTTTATGATACCAGGTTCAATAACGATACGTTGCGTATCGTTATTGAACCTTATTATTATTCTTACAGGCAGGAATATATCATCGCGGTGGGGACTTCTTATGTGCCTATCGCACATATCTTAAGAAAACACCTTTTGTTCACGGTCGCTTCGACTTTACTGTTCTTGGGCCTGGCAAGTTTGATCGTCAGGATCTTTGTTGTCAGGGTCTTATCGTCGGTCCTGGAAATTTCAAAGGTGGCGAGGAATATCACCCAGGAAAATCTGTACGCACGGATCAGGTTGACTCATGCCGATGAAGAGATCGAGCATTTGACGGGGTCCTTGAATGAGATGATCGCCCGTCTGGAGGGGTCTTTTAGCCACATCAAAGAGTTCAGTATGGAGATGGCGCATGAGGTCAAAACACCGCTGGCGATCATCAGTGGGGAATCGCAAATGGCCCTGAAAGAAGATCATACCAATGAAGAATATAAAGAAATGTTCAGGAGCGTTCTTAACGAGTCAAAAAGGACGCAGAGATTCGTCAGTGACCTGTTGTTATTAACGAAGCTTGATTACCGGCTTATAAAATTAAGGTTTGAGACCTTGGATCTCGCCGATTTCCTTCGCGAGATCTGTGAAAAAATGAAGGTCATATTTGTACCCCAGGGGATAAGCATCCAACAGGATATGCCTCGTGAACCTATCATGATCAAAGGGGACAAGGTCCATCTAAGAAGAGTGTTCTTTAATTTGATCGATAATGCCTTGAAATTCACACCCCAGGGAGGCCGCATTGATCTAGTGCTCAGACACCATGATCAAAAGGCCATTGTTTTGGTGACAGATACCGGCTGTGGGATCTCTACTGAAGAGATATCCATGGTGTTTAACAGATTTTATCGCATCATCAAGAACGTTCCGGGGGCAGAACCCGGATGCGGTTTGGGTTTAAGTATCGCCTCTTCCATTATGACGATCCATGGGGGCAGTATATTCGTCCATAGCAAGCTGGGGGAAGGGACAACTTTCAAAATGGAGTTTCCCGTTATTCAATAAGATACGTTCTAAGTAATTAATATTAATTTCATCTGTTTTTAATGTGCAGGGTGATAATTTAAATACTGGATCATCAGGAGGCCGATCATGAACGCACATCAAGAGATACTTATTGTTGATGATGAGCCGGGATTTAGGGCCGTTTTAAATAAAGCGCTTAAGGCCGCAGGCCATCATACTATTTTGGCCCAGAACGCAGAAGAGGCCTTGGTGGCTTTGTGGGAGAGGCCTCATATCAGCTTGGTGCTGCTGGACGTTCGCTTGCCTGTCATTAATGGCTTGAATGTTTTTGAGATCATCCGAAAAGACTTTCCGGATAAAAAGATCATTGTAACCAGTGTGCTTCAAAAGGATGAACAACGATTCCTTATTTACGACGCGGATGAGTATTATGATAAGTCCCAGGACCTGTCAGGGCTGATTGAAAAGATCGATGATGTCTTCATTAACGGCAGGAAGGGGACATTAAGGGAGAACGAAAAAAGGAATTCCAGAAGAATGCCGGTCAATTTCCTTGCGAACTGTAAGATAGAGGGCCATACCGCCTCTTTTGCCAGTTCACATTTTATCTCCTACACCAAGGACCTTTCTCCTTTTGGCGGAAGATTCATTGTCGGTGAAGAAATAAAGGCGGGTCAATTATTCACCATAGCGTTAGAATTACCCATTAATTTCTTTCCTTTATTGATCAATTGTGAAGTGGTGTGGGTCAGAAAATTGGAAGAATCCGATCCCAAGGTCAAAGGAAGGGTTGAGGCGGGTGTCAGGTTTGCCAAATTAGGTTCCCCCCGGGACGAGCAAAAGCTGAAGAATTATTTGAACTGTGTTTAGGGAAATACTTGTTTTTTTACAGAGGCATCAGTATACTTAAATTATGGCCTATCAAATATTAATGGTGGATGACGATCCGGATTTTCGTGAAGAGCTTCGGGATTGTCTGGATGGGTATACTGTTATAGAAGCGTCCAATGGGCTGGACGCGTTGTCTATTTTAAGAAAACCCAATGCCATTGATCTGGTGATCCTTGATGCTGTCATGCCCCATTTATCGGGGACGGAAGTATTGCGGGAGATCAAAAAGATCAAACCCTCCCTTACCATCATCATGTTGACCGGCCAGAGCAATAAGGACATAGCTATCGATGCCCTCAAAGCCCGGGCTGATGACTACATAGAGAAACCCATCAAGGTCGCTAAATTCCTGGAAGTGATCCAATCCAACCTTAGCTTAAAAGCCCGCAAGGGCTTCACCTATACACATGGTATCCATGCCAAAATGGAGCAGGCTAAGCAATTTATAGACCGTAATTATGAAAAGAAGATCACGCTTGAGAATGTTGCGGGGCAGCTCAATTTAAGCCCGAAATATTTTAGCCGGGTCTTTAAACAGATCACCGGTCAGGGATTTAATGAATACAGACTTTCGGTGAAGATCACCCATGCTTGCGAGCTTTTGAAAAACTCTGATTATACGGTCACAGAGATCGCCAATCGCTTTGGGTATCAAAATTTAGAATCATTCATCCGTATGTTTGAAAAGATCATGCAAACCACCCCCAAACAATACCGCAATAAATATCAAAAGAAAACCCTGAAGAAAATACCGCAGTAAAGGCAAGGTCCTAGGTAGAAAAAAGTCAATAAAAAGGGGGAATAGCCAATGGCTAATCTCCATCTTTGGGAGTAAACTAAACCTGTCTTGTGATCATCAAAGATGGGAGTTACTTATGTTTAACCATGTTGAAAAGGATCATGTATCGTATCAAGATAGTTCTACCGATCAGCAATTGGATAATGAGAAAGTAGAGACTCTTATCTGTTTAGAGGCGTTATTGGCCATTTGTTATCAGGTCCTGGAAGGTTTGGTGCATAATCAGACCGTTCGCAAAGAATACCAGCAGCTTGAGCAACATGCGTTATTTCACCAGGAGGAGTTAAAAAAGATTTTTTTAATCCCCCCCAAAACTGAATCTGGCATCGAAAGCAAGGTGTATAAATATTTATTGCAGTTCAAGCCGACATACTTGCCTTTGAGATCGGTCATCAATCTTGCCCTTCATCTGGCTTCTTTCAAGATGGACATTTATAAACATTTTTCGTATATGCTCCAGGAACATCATGAGCGAATACATGGTTTTCTTGAAGATAATGTTGAAGAGTTGAGTTTTTTGCAGCAAGAAAAAGAATTCCATCAAAACAGATTGAAGGCGTATTTAAAAGATTGATCGGACCAAATCTGTAATGAGACAGGGCAAGGGAGAGCTCATGATTAATCGAATAAGTTCCTTAAAGGCGGCAGGGAGGTTCGATCTTAAGGAGGAGAGTCTTGTGGAACTTGAGGATTTTCTTACGCAACATGTAGATACTTATCAATTGGAAACTGTCCTTTGTCTGGAATTGGTGATAAATTCTTGTTATCAAATGCTGGCAAGATTAAGCCCTTATCGGAACACCCGCGAAGAATATCAGCGATTTGAGCTCTATGCACAATTTCACCAGGAAAAATTGAGAAAGATCTTCCCTCTTTCTGAGGAAAGCGAAACAGCTGTAGAAAATAAGGTGTATCAATGTTTAATACAAGTGCATTCTTCGTATTTATTCTTAAAGGCGATCATTGGCCTAGCCCTCACCATCACAACCTACAAAATAGGTATATATGAGCATTTTTCCCGTACGCACCCGGAACATCATGAACTTTTAGATAGTTTTGTTGTAGATAGTATTGAAGAGATGAATTTTTTATACCAGGAAAGGAGATTGCAGCAGAATAATCCACTTTAACCACTCTCCTGCCGGCACTTCTTCAAATCCGGTTTAGTATTCGTTAACAAACACAAGTTTATAGCTAAATGCACTTCTCTGTAGTAGACTAGTCGGCTTATGGCACTGATCAGTTTACAGGAAATATCCCTTGCCTTTGGTGGGCCGCTATTGTTTGAAAAGTTAAGCGTTCAGGTTGAACCCGGTGAGCGCATTGCCTTGCTTGGCCGTAACGGGGTCGGCAAGACCACCTTGATGAAGGTGATGGCCGGCCAGATCACCATCGACGAAGGGGAGATCGTTTATCAAAAAGGGACCCGGGTCACCCATTTACCTCAAGAAGTCCCTAATGATATTAAAGGAATAGTCTTTGATATCGTCTTTTCCGGGCTCGGCCCCCG
>Ga0207016_1083_pt1 | contig 19883 bp, 17 predicted proteins | sample Alteio_BWMinCont_54_FD_153469 | JGI IMG/M metagenome (GOLD analysis project Ga0207016, IMG submission 153469) | Enriched cells from forest soil in Barre Woods Harvard Forest LTER site, Petersham, Massachusetts, United States -... | ecosystem: Environmental > Terrestrial > Soil > Temperate forest >...
AAACAATGCGCATAAGGTAAGACAATAAGCGCCTTTACATCGCGATGCATCAGCGCATCACGCATAATCAGTGCATATCGTATGGGCTTATTTTCTTGAATAGGCGCATGTAAAAAATGCATATCCATCTCATGCGCACCTTCATGGAGCTGATAAAATTTCTCAAACCCAAAAGCAATCGCGCAGGGCAAACCCACTGCTGACCACAATGAGAATCGACCAACAATCCAATCAGGAATAACGAGTACATGAGATGAAGGCACTTGATGATCGTTAACTGCTATAGACGGATTACTGGTAATTGCCAGAAAATGTTGATGAGGATCCCGCTGATGATCCACCAACCATTTTTTTGCAACCCTCATATTTTCGATGGTTTCTAACGTCTTAAATGATTTAGAGGTCACAATAAATAATGTGTTTTTAGGGGATAGTTTTTTTAATACAGACTGTATTTGAGCCGCATCTAAATTTGAAACAAAATGAATACGCGGTCCATCGATTAAATCCTCAAATGTTTCGCAAATAAATCTTGGGCCTAAATCAGAACCACCAATGCCAATATTAACGACATCTTTTACTTCAAATAACCACTTTTTTTCTCGTATTGTATTGCTAATATGACGCATTTTTTCTAACGAATCTTGCACTGTGCGGCAAGGTGTTGGATTACGAAATTCAGCATGCCAAGTGGCGTTTCTGAATAGTTCATTGACGTATATCTTAAAACGCGTTTCATCGACAAAATTCAATGCCGAGTAAGGGGCGAAGAAAAATGAGATGTCTCTAGTCATTTATAAACAATATCATCCTTGATGCAAATAAAACAGACAACCTGGTATAATTATTAAAAATAGGCTTATTGATATGAATCAAAGAATAGTCTCTGATATAAAATATCGCCGTATCACACTACTTATTATAGTGGTCATCTTGTTTTATATTTTCTTTACGGTGCCATCTACGCTGTCAGCACCGCCATTTAATTTTCATACAGAAAGTTACTATTCGTTATTATCAAAAGGATTTTTATCAGGTCAGCTTAGTTTAACCCTGTTGCCTTCGGAAAAATTGTTAGCCTTACCAAATCCTTACGACCCCGTCGAAAATTCTGGATTAAGATTGCATGATGCATCCTTATATCACGGAAAATATTATTTATATTATGGTCCATTACCCGCACTGGCATTTTTTATTCCATTGAGATTATTAACAGGCGTTTATCCAACGGAAACATTATCAGTACTTTTTTTTCTATCAAACGGATTTATTTTTATTTTTGCATTAATCATAAAAATTAAAAAAAAATACTTTCCAGAAATATCTGAAGCGCATGTTTTATTTGCAGGATTTTTATTAGCGTTTTCAACCACCGCGCCTTTTTTATTAACACGCGGTTTATTTTATGAATCTGCTATTGCGTCCGCATTTTGGGCCCTGAGCATTGCGTTTTATTTTTTATATAACGCGATTACTAACAATTTTATAAAAATAAAAGATGTGGCGCTGTTTAGTTTTTTTTTGGGATTAGCAGTGGCAGGCAGACCCAATTTCTCGTTACTGTGTTTTATATTTATTCCTAGTGTGCTTATTTATTTAATAAAGTATGCGCCGCGTCATAAACTAAAGGCCTTAATTACAAGTTTACTTTTACCTATATGTATTATTGCCTTTGGCTTAGCAATGTATAATTACCTTAGATTTGATTCCTTTTTTCAATTTGGAGGAAAATATCAACTGACTGGAGCGAATATCACTCAGTTGCCACAGTCCTTTTTTAATTTTAATTTTCAGCACATTGTTAACATTCTATATCTTAATTTTTTACAGCCATTTACATGGACTTCAAAGTATCGCCATCTTCCTTCTTTGCCTCATATATATTTAGGTCAAACAATTTTGCCATCAAATCAAATATATTTTTATGACCCCGTCAGTGGTGTCTTAATGATATCGCCCATCATTATTTTTATTATAGGATTATTTGTAGGAATTAAATACAGCTCAGAAAAAAACAAACTACTATTTAAAAATTTTTTTACATTTGTCTTTTTTATGTGTTTAACGCCAGCAGTTACCATTTTATTTTTTCTATTTTTTAATTCATATACTTCTCAACGTTATGAGATGGATTTCTCACCCTACCTTATTTTTTTATCAATTATAGGCTATTGGTTATTACAACAATGTTCGTTAAAACCTTGGATTTTAAACACAATGAAAGCACTTTATATTTTACTAGGAGTTATTAGCATTTTAATTGGGTTTGATATCGGAATTACTGGGTATGGAATATGAAGTTATAATATTTCGAGAAAAGGATATTTTGTATGTCAACAAAAAAATGGCCAAAAAAATTCGCGCCACTTACTCAACAGCAAGAAAAAATTAGTAACGATTTTATGCAATATTGGCATGAGCATTTAGCAGGTGATAAACAGTATTCATTCATTGAAAAATTTAATCACGGATATCCTATTAAAAAATCCAATAACTTTAAAACAACATTAGAAATTGGAGCAGGTCTTGGAGAACATTTAAATTATGAGAAATTAAATGACACACAAAAAAGAAATTACACCGCGCTTGAACTACGTCAAAATATGGCTGATCAATTAAAAAATTATCATCCTGAAATTAATGTTCAAGTAGGAGATTGCCAGGAAAAATCATCATTTATCGATGAGCATTTTGATAGAATTATCGCTATTCATGTTCTAGAACATTTACCCAACTTGCCCGCAGCTATTCAAGAAATATATCGTCTTTGTAATAAAACATCTGGGCAGTTTTTAGTGGTTATTCCATGTGAGGGTGGTTTTGCATACTCCTTAGCACGAAAAATATCGGCGGAAAGACTATTTAAAAAACGCTATAAAATGCCTTACAAATGGTTTATTGAACGTGAGCATGTTAATACACCTGCTGAAATCATTGAGGAATTAAATCACTATTTTGAAATAGTTAATTGCGAATACTACCCTTTTAAATATTTACCATTTGTTTTCTGTAATCTTGTCATGGGATTATCACTTAAGCCGAAACTAAAGCTGAATTTTAACAACTGAATTAAAATATTTTAAATAAAAAGGTCTATATTAATATTTAAGACTTAAAGTGAGACGACATATTATGAACATTTTTTCAATGGATTGTCAGATTTCTATCGTTACGCCCGTCTATTACGAGGAAAAAAGCATTGTTTCATTTCTCGAAAGAATTGAGCCTGTTTTAGAAAAAATATCTTCAAACTATGAAATTTTATTTATATTGGATCCTTGCCCCGATAACACCGAGGCCGTTATTCTAAATGAAATTAACAGAAATCCGCGCATTAAATTAATCGTACTCTCAAGACGATTTGGTCAGCCAATCGCTACCATGGCAGGAATAACGCTTTGCCAAGGAAAATATTGCGTCACGATTGATGTTGACCTTCAAGATCCACCAGAGCTTATTGCAGAGATGTATCAAAAAGCAATCGAGGGTTACGATATCGTATATACAAAACGAAGGACACGAAAAGGTGAAACGTTAGTAAAAAAATTTATTTCTTATATAGGCTACACAACGATCAATAGGTTAAGTGAGATTAAAATTCCAAAAGATGTGGGTGATTATAGGATGATCTCACGCAGAGTAGTTGATGAACTGAAGAAAATCAATGAATCACATACCTATTTGCGCGGATTAGTTGCCCATATCGGATTTAAGCAAGCTTACGTAGAGTACGATAGGGAAGAGCGATTTGCCGGCAAAGGGAAATATAATCGATTTTTGGGTTCGATTAAAATTGGTTTAGATGGATTAATCAGCTTTGGTAGCAAACCATTGCAATTTGTCTCACTGTTAGGTGCGTCAATATCGCTGATCAGTTTTTTAATTGGCTTTTGGTATCTACTTCAAAAATTATTCGGTGTTCAATTGACACCCGGTTTACCAACCATGGTATTAGCAATCACTTTTCTTTCAGGCGTTCAATTGCTCTGTTTAGGTATTGTGGGCGAATACATTGGCAGAATATATGATGAAGTGAAGAAACGTCCGTTATTTATTGTTGATCGCTTCATTAATAAAAGTGAAAAATAAACACATGCAGGATTATTTTAAAAAACAAGTCATCAATTGGGCCAACGTTTTTTTTGTTTCTGCGCTATTGTTATTGTGCGCACTCAGTACTTATATCGAATTTACAGCGCAAATGAATGCAGATTCTGCAAATGCACTCCATAATGCAGAAATATTATTTGCGGGTGGAAAATATTTTACAGATTTTTATGAAACCACACCACCCATGTTTTTATATCTCAATTTCCCCGTTGTTGAAATATTAAAATATTTTCCATCATCTAACTTATTTATAGTTTTCTTTTCATACTATTTCTTATTAACGCTATCAATGATTTACTTGTGCGCCCTATTGATAGAAAAAAAACTATTCGTACTCTGTATTACATTTATATTTTTAGTGATTGGCGTGCTCTATTTTGGTCAGCGTGAGCACACGGCACTCATTTTTACGCTTCCTTATTTTCTATTGATGACATTGAGGTTAGAAGGAAAAAAAGTAGATGATACATTATGCATACTCATTGGAATTTTAGCGGGAATTGGATTTTCTGTTAAACCACAGTTTTGTCTTGCATTTTTTTTCTCTGAAATTTATTTTTTTTGTTGCGTCAAAAGCTTTACAAAGTTTATGCGTATTGAAAACAGTATTGTATACAGCCTATTTATTATCTATTTGATTTCTACTTTTATTATTTATCCTGATTATTTTTACAAAATAATTCCGTTAACAGAACAATTCTATTACACCGGCATAGCAGGTCCATTTTTCAAAACACTGATAGCAGCGAAGTTGCTGTATATCTATATCACCTTCTTATTCTATTTGGTCTATCGAAAAGATTACGCTGATTCAACGTTGATGAAAGTACTTTTAATCGGCATGACTGGTTATGTTTTCAGTTACTTTTCTGAAGTTGTACCCTGGGATTATCACCTATTGCCTGCATTTGGATTTTGCATCTTGCTCAATTTTATGTTGATATTTGGGCTTGCGACACAACCCAATCCAAAAAAATTCCATTCTATTTTTTATATTTTATTGGCATTTCTTCTCTATAGATTTGATGTTTTTTGTTTTGCCTATCATCCTTACTTTCTTTTCGCATGGCTTATTTTTTGTGTCAGTTGGTATTTAGGAAAATATTGTTTCGAATCATTGCTGCGTACGCTGTCTGCTATTAGTATAGGCGTTTTAATATTGGTGCCAGCAATTATTCCAACCACACTCAGTTATGACTTCACCGTAGATGCAAAAAATACGATGAAACCCATTAAGCAGTTTTTACAGTCTTATGCATATCATAAAACCGTTTATTTTTTAACAGGCAGTTTAAATTTTGAATATCCAACGGTTGATTATGCGGGAGCGATTTCTGACTCGCGTTTTCCTTATTTATTATGGATGACAGCTTACCTTAAGGAATATAAAATAAATCCGCTCGGCACGGAAACTGCGCGCTTAGAAAAATTAAGTCAATATTTTTTGACGTTGGTTGGAGAAGATATAGCATTAAAAAAACCGGAATTTATTTTTTTAGACACTTCGGCAGAAAAAACAATCGTATCTGCTCACTTTATTCCTTTTGATTACTTACCATTTTTTTTAAAAAACTCGGCATTCCGATCTGCTTTTAAAGCCTATCATTTTTTTGGCGCCATCCATGCTGAGCCACAGTACACCTTTTTGATTTATCAACGAAATAATCCCTACGAAGTTAACTCACCCGATATTTTATTTTGCAAATCAGACTGTGCCGCATACTTAACACGCATGCCTAGTCCTTTTGAAAAAAATTATCGTGATGCAGGAGATTTCATTAATCGTTTTAAAACAGGGTAAACAAATAAAATTCCAAGAATCGTAAATGGCACCATCAAAATAACATGCGAAACAATGGCAAATGAAGCAGCAACAGATGCGCTTACACCATAAAGAACCAACGACATTTTAGAAAAATAATCAAACGTGCCAATATAGCCTGGCGCCGCAGGAATAGCACTCCCAAATGACGTAGCCAATACAATCACAATCACTTCTTGCCACATCACTGTAAGATGAAATGCATATAGCAACATAACAACGATGCCCATGGTCACCAACCAATACGCAATCGTAAAACACAATGCGAAAAAAATATTTTTAAAATCACCCAGTATACGAATACCCTGCATGACTTTATTTAAAAAATCGTTACACCAATGCGTAATCGAATGACCAAAAACAACCTGGATAGATTTGTGTAAAGCAAATTCTCTCTTGTATTTCCAATCTAAGAAAATAAGCAATAACATGAATAACACCACACCTATAAAAACAGCGATTACCCAAGTAATATCAACGCCTAGTTTTGTCAAAATGGATTTTGAACCCACAAAAAAAAGAAAAATTAAACAGGCAAGATCAAGCAATCGTTCGATCAATGCAACAGACAACAAGCTCACATAAGATTTTGAACTTCTCTTTGACCAGTACAATACTTTTAAAAATTCACCCCCACGAAATGGCAACACATTGTTACCCACAAATCCAATAACAGCTCCCTCAAACAAATCACGGAAATGGAAGGGGTGTATTTTCTGTAATAAACATTTTTCTCTAGCGGCTAATAGAAAAAATATAATAAGCTGTGGGATCAGTGTTAAACACACTAACCAATAATTGATATTTGCAACAGCAGCGCCGAGCGCATGAAACTGCGTATTATGGAAAGTGAGGTAAAGAAAAAAAACAGTGATGGCTATTTGTAATATGATCAATAACCATTTTTTTTGCGCTTTTTTCACTGAATCGTCCTGATTAAAATAACAATTTCTCCGCAACCAAAACATCTTCCGGAAATGTGATTTTTATATTACACCTATTTCCAATTACTATCTTAGATTTAAATCCTGCATATTCCATCGCGCTGGATTCATCAGTTATGATGTGATTGTCTAATAGTGTCTTTTCAATGGACGATTTTAACAACGCGTATCGAAAACATTGCGGCGTTTGCGCATGCCACACACCTTCGCGCGACACTGTATTTTCAACATCATTTTCTGCGTTTACTTTTTTCAATGTATCCGCAACAGGCAATCCCAACAATCCACCCACTGTATGATTTTTTAATGCGTCAATTAAGCGAGAAATATCATCAGATTTTAAACAAGGACGCGCCGCATCATGCACCAACACAAAATCATTTTTATCGGCAAAGTCCCTTAAAAAATCAAGACCCAACAAAACGGAATGCACGCGTTCTTGACCACCAATAACTGTCAATACTTTTTCTGGGTGTGATAATTTTAACTGTTGCCATTCATGGTCTTTTGCATGCAACACAACAACGACTTTTTCAATGTGGGCATGTGATGAAAATAAGTTGACGACTCGCTCAAGAATAGTCTGCCCTCCCAACATCAGATACTGCTTGGGAACATCTGCTTTCATACGCGTGCCGATCCCCGCAGCAGGAATAATGGCCCAATATTTCATTACGCATGGCTCCTTGGCAAAATTTGATAAAATACTTCGCCCTTTTTCACCATACCCAAATCATTTCGCGCACGCGCCTCAATAGCAGCATTACCACTTTGTAAATCTTTAATTTCGGCGATTAAAATTTGATTACGTTTATCTAACTGATCGTTCTTTTGTGTTTGCATTGAAATATTTTTTTGCATTTTCCAAACGGTTTTTACACCGCCATCGGAAAACCAGAATTCGTATTGAAGAAGAAGCAATAAAATCAGCAAAGCGCCGAATATTGTTTTCATATAGGCATTCCATTTACCTTGAGACGTGATGAATATAGTCTCCACAACCCGCATAAGGCGCATTAACGCCCAACTCTCTCTCAATGTGCAACAAACGGTTATATTTTGCAATCCGATCAGAACGGGACAAGGATCCTGTTTTGATTTGACCTGCTGCCGTTGCAACCGCCAAATCAGCAATCGTCGTATCTTCAGTTTCACCCGAACGATGAGAAATCACCACACCATAGTGATTTTGTTTTGCTAAACCAATGGTTGCGAGTGTTTCTGTTAATGTGCCAATTTGATTTAATTTCACCAGCACCGCGTTTGCGACTTTTTTCTCAATCGCTTCAGATAAGATTTTTGCATTGGTTACAAAAATATCATCTCCAATCAGCTGTATGCGTTTTCCCAAGCGTTTTGTTAATTGTTGCCATCCTTTCCAATCATTTTCCGCTAAACCATCTTCAATGGAAATAATGGGGTATTCATTTATCCATTTTTCATAGTAATCAATCATCTCATCGCTGGATAATGTTTTATTGTCGGATGACAATGTATAAACATCATTGCGATAAAACTCAGAGCTAGCAGCATCGATACCCAAATAAATGTCTTTGCCAGCGACATATCCTGCTTTTGTAATCGCTTCCATTATTAAATCGAGCGCTTGTGTATGACTCGATAAATTGGGTGCAAAGCCACCTTCATCGCCTACAGCAGTCGAATAGTTTTTGGCGGCCAGTAATTTTTTCAGTGTTTGAAATATTTCGGCGCCCGCGCGAATGCTTTCCGAAAATGTCGGCACACCTACAGGCAAAATTAAAAATTCTTGCATGTCCAAACCATTATTGGCATGCGCGCCACCGTTAATAATATTCATCATCGGTACAGGCATCGTAAAAGGACCTTCGCCACCCAAATAACGATACAACGGCTGTTTTAATTCCGCGGCTGCTGCATGCGCAACTGCCAATGAAACACCCAGAATAGCATTCGCCCCCAGGCGACTTTTATTTTCCGTGCCATCCAGCTCAATCATCGCAAAATCAATATCTTCTTGTGAAAAGGGATTTCTACCCCGTAATTCACGGCAAATATCGTGATTCACAAAATGTGCGGCTTTTAAAACGCCTTTGCCAAAGTATCGTTTAGGGTCGTGATCACGTAACTCTAATGCTTCTTTTGTGCCGGTCGATGCACCGGATGGCACGCAAAAAGAACCTATTACACCAGAAGATAAGGTGACATCCACTTGAAGTGTGGGATTGCCGCGGGAGTCCAAGATTTCTAATGCTTGGATATTCGAAATTTCAGACATAAAAAATCCTTTATTTCACAACTTCATCAATTCTTTTCAGCATCGATAACAACGCTTTCATCTTCGACAGCGGCCAATTATTCGGACCATCACTTAACGCGTTATCCGGATCCGGATGCGTTTCCATAAATAATCCCGCAACACCCACTGCAATGGCAGCGCGCGCTAAAACAGGCACGAATTCACGTTGACCGCCCGATGATGCACCTTGTCCGCCAGGTAATTGCACCGAATGCGTCGCATCAAAAATAACGGGGCACTGTGTTTCGCGCATAATAGCAAGCGAACGCATATCTGACACTAAATTATTATAACCAAAACTCACACCGCGCTCACACACCATCACTTGATGATTACCGGTTGCTTTTGCTTTATTCACGACATGCTGCATATCCCATGGTGCGAGAAATTGGCCTTTTTTAATATTCACAGGCAAACCACAATTCATCACGTTTTGAATAAAATTCGTTTGGCGGCATAAAAATGCGGGGGTTTGCAACACATCGACGACTTTCGATACTTCATGCAATGGCGTATCTTCATGCACATCGGTCAATACAGGCACGCCAATTTGTTTTTTAACCTTTTCTAAAATCATTAATCCTTTTTCAATACCAGGTCCGCGAAAACTTTGGTGCGATGACCGATTCGCTTTATCAAATGACGATTTAAAAATAAAGGGGATTTTTAATTCGTCGGTGATTTCTTTTAATTGACCGGCGACATCGAGCACTAAGGATTCGCTTTCGATGACGCAGGGACCGGCGATGAGGAAAAAAGGTTTGTCGTTGCCGACTGTATAGTTAATTAATTTCATGAGTTGTGCTCCAATTTCATTTGCGTTTCATGCGGCGCGCTTGCTAACGCAAGGGCATGTAAGCGCGCTTGCTTACGCAAGGGCTTCTAAACTATATCACTAGCACGTACTTGCTGATGGTTTGTGCCAGTGATATAGCTTAGAAGCGCTCACGTGAGTGAGTGCGAAAGTAAGAAAAACAGCAGTAATACTTACATCGCGCTTGCTAACGCAAGTGCTTCTAAACTGTGTCACTAGCGCGTTCCTGCTGATAGAAGCGCTGCTTGAATAAACGCGGTAAATAAGGGATGTCCATCGCGCGGATTTGAGGTGAATTCTGGGTGAAATTGCGACGCTACAAACCAAGGGTGATCTTTTATTTCAATCGTTTCAACTAAATTATTCTCTTTAGAACGACTCGATATAATTAACCCTGCTTTTTCCAATTTGGGTAATAACGCATTATTCACTTCATAGCGATGACGGTGACGCTCTGAAATTATTTTTTTGCCATAACATTTTTTCACTAATGTATTCTCAACAACAAAACAATCTTGCGCACCTAATCGCATCGTGCCACCCAAATGGCTTTTTTCATCGCGTTTTTCGACTTTTCCTGTTTTATCTAACCATTCACTGACCAATGCAACCACAGGGAATGGTGAATCTTTGTCAAACTCGCTACTGTTGGCTTTTTCTAAATGCGCCACGTGACGCGCGAATTCAATAATCGCAATTTGCAATCCCAAGCAAATACCCAGAAACGGAATTTTATTGTCGCGTGCAAATTGTGTGGCAATAATCATGCCTTCAACACCGCGCTTACCAAATCCACCAGGCACTAAAATGGCGTCTGCCGATTTTAATAATTCAGCAGGATTATTTTCTAAAAATAAATCGGCATCGATATAATTAATTTTTACGCGCGACTGCGTTTGTATGCCTGCATGAATTAACGCTTCATTGAGTGATTTATAGGAATCTGCGTAATCCGTATATTTTCCAACTAACGCGATCGTGACCTCATGTTTTGGATATTGATAAGCGCTGAGCACTTTTTCCCATTCATGAAAATCAGTGTCACGATTTTTGACACGTAATTTTTCACACACACGCAGGCCTAATCCTTCGCGATCTAAAATCATGGGAATTTCATAAATACTTTTTACATCAGGTAATGAAATCACATCTTGTAATGTCACGTTTGTAAATAAAGCAATTTTTTCACGTTGTGTTTTTGGAATGGGTTCTTCAGAACGACACACCAAAATATCCGGTTGAATACCGATCGAACGCAATTCTTTCACAGAATGTTGCGTCGGTTTTGTTTTGGTTTCACCCGCCGTTGCAATATAAGGCACTAAGGTGAGATGAATAAACAATACGCGCTCTTGCCCTAATTCCACGCGCATTTGACGAATCGCTTCTAGAAATGGCAAAGATTCAATATCACCAACAGTACCGCCAATTTCTACCAATGCAAATTCAGCATCGTCAGCGCCGGCACGAATTTTTTCTTTGATGTCATCAGTAATGTGGGGAATCACTTGCACGGTGCCACCCAAATAATCACCGCGACGCTCACGCGCAATCACATCAGCATACACGCGACCGGACGTAAAATTATTTTTTTTCGACATGGTGGTGCGTACAAAACGTTCATAATGACCGAGATCTAGATCGGTTTCGGCGCCATCATTCGTCACAAACACTTCACCATGCTGAAATGGGCTCATGGTGCCGGGATCGACGTTGATATAAGGATCGAGCTTTAATAAAGTGACTTTGAAGCCTTTGGCCTCGAGAATAGCGCCTAAAGATGCGCTTGTGATGCCTTTTCCCAATGAAGAAACGACGCCGCCTGTGATAAAAATAAATCGTGTCATGAAAATCGCCCGTTTTTGCCTATAAACGGGAGTTGATTATACGGCAGGAAGGTGGGAATTGATAGAATTGATTTTATTTGCCATAGTTAAGGTAAGTTATGTTGGCTTACTTTTGGAGGCACCGCTCATGAAACCCGCACTATTATTCACCGATAAAGCCGTTGTTTCATCCAAAGGTCAAGTGGTGATTCCACACGCACTACGCATCAAGCTCGGTATTCATGCAGGCAATGAACTACTGTTCACAATTCGCCTTGATGGTGTCGTTGAAATGAAGCCGATAAAGCAGTCAATCGAAATGTTCTTTGGATGCTGCAAAAGAGATCACGAAAAACCGATGACTATTCGAGAAATGGATGATGCAATTATGAAGGCTGTGTCAGAAAAATAAGGAATAAAAGATGATAGGATGTGACACAAACGTACTCGTTCGTGCAGTCATAGAAGATGATCCTGCTGAAGCTAAAATTGCAAAACAATTTTTAAAAAAAATTTCAACAGAAAAGAAGTTATTTATTGCTTCATATGCCATTTTAAAAATGGTATGGGTTTTAAAAGTCAAAAAAAGAACTCGTGAAGAAATTCATGATGCCATTTTAAATTTACTGGATTCTTCAGGCGTAGCGATAGGTCAACGTGAAGCCATTACGGCAGCTTTAGAAATGTATGCAAAAGGAAAAGCAGATTTTGGAGATTATTTGATTTTAGCTGAAAGTCGACTGCATGGCGCACCCGCATTAGCCAGTTTTGACAAGGATTTTTGTAAAGATAATAAACACGTTCAAAACCCTAAAAAATACGTTTAAAGATGGTAGCGTACATCTATAGCGTCATCCACTTAGTTCTGCTCGGGGCGCAAACGAAGGAGTCGAAGGAGTGTACATGCGAGTACATGACTGAAGACGACTGAGTTTGCAACAAAGAGCAGGGGCTAAGTGGGTGGCGCTATACTTCATCACGGACGCAGTGATGTTGTTTCTGTATGTGTTTCTTCTGTTAATGCTACTTGCATTGTGTCATGCGCATCGTACACGAGTGGTAGCGTTTTAAAACATTCCACTACACCATTTTTATACCCAACGATGATCTGGTCTCCGGAAATGCTGCAGGATGACATCGACGATTCTAGTGGGTATTTTTTAAAATTTTTTCGTCCATCTCCCAAACAAATGTTTCCTATAAAAAATGAGTGTGAATCCGTTTCAAAAGCCGTAATAATATTTTTACTATCATTGCTAAATCCAATAGCATGATGACAGGTATTTGGAAAGGGATACGAATATTGAACATCGCGTGCTTCAATTGACCAAACAACAATTCGATTCTCAAATCCGAGCGCAATATATTTTCCATCGGGGCTAAATGTTATGGCGGTGAGCTCACTATCAGGATAATGTTTTGATTCTTCTTGATTCCATCCATGTACGGTATATAACTTAACGGCTTTTTTCGTGCGATCATCAAATGCAAAATATCGCCCGTCGGGACTACATGCCATTTTTCCAATTCGTCGTCCTTTGCAGGAATAATGCGTCGTAAAAAATTCCCCCACTGGATTCATACGACATATGAAAAAATAATCTTCCTGAGGTCTACCATTTCTTACGAGCGCAATACATACAGTTGCGGCTGGATTAAAGAGGATATCTCGAACAATACCAACTATTGGCACGCTCATTATTTCTGAGTACGGAAGCGCTGGATTCGCTTGATAAGTAAAAGCAAGCCAGCTATGGCGAGAAAGGCTCGATGACGCCCTCACTAACCACGCACCATCATCACTAATTGCAGCCGCTGTTACATAATAGTCTGGCTTCATTGTATTCAAATTTTCTTCATGGTAATCGCCATCAGATCGATTAAGAATTCCGGTATTATGAAAAAAACCACGCTCAATGTTTTGTTCATTGAAACCTGACTGTTCAGTATCATGGTTACGCCTAAAACCGAAGACTATTTTTTCGCCATTTTTTGAGATTGCAGTAAAAGCAATTTCGCCTACTACTGGCTGCGCAATACCGAAGGGTAACCGTCTGTGACGCAGAAGCAAATTGGACTGAGAATACAAAAATAGCGCATCTCCCTCTTTTCGATTGATTAATATGTTCAATACGACAGGATGTATAATCGAAAAACCCATGCAAATGGTTCTGGCATCCAAAAATGCTGCTATGACAAACAATAATTTTGGTGGAATTTCAAAAAGCAACGCTCTTGCCGTGTCATCCTGTTTTCTTAGGTGAAACTCGCTTCTGCCACCAGCTGTTTCATCGTTCAGTTTTGCAAAAAATGGCAGAATTTGTCTAGAACGTCGTCTTAATTCCCAGCGTGACATAATGTACTCTCATTAACTCGGATATCTCGTGATTGTATCGAAGACCATTAACGTTTTCTATCGCTTCGGTTATTATTACTTACCTCAGGTGGTACTTGTTAATCTCTACCGCCAATGCCACAATTTCAAAAAAAAACATATCACTATTGAAAACGCCATGCCTGACACTCAGCAAAAAATAAAAAATCATTTCGGCACAATCAGCACACAATGGGATCAAGATATTATTCCGCAATTGGAAAATTACATTCGCATTCCCTGTAAATCACCGCTGTTTGATAAAAACTGGCAAGCCAGTGGGCATATTGCAAAAGCGATGGAACTGCTAAAAAAGTGGTGTGAAAAACAACCGATTAAAGAGATGAAAATTGAGCTGCATCAGATTGAAAATCGCACGCCGGTTTTATTAATCGATATTCCCGGCGATTCTGATCAAACGATTTTATTATACGGTCATATGGATAAACAACCTGAGATGACAGGATGGCATGCGGGATTGGATGCGTGGACCCCAGTCATTAAAGACGGAAAATTATATGGGCGTGGTGGCGCAGATGATGGATATGCTACTTTTGCAGCATTAAATGCGATTGCGTATTTGCAATCTTTACATATTCCCCACGCACGGTGTGTTGTTTTAATTGAAGCATGCGAAGAAAGCGGCAGTTTCGATTTACCGCCTTATTTAAAATTATTATCACAACAAATTGGATCGCCTGATTTTATTATTTGCTTAGATTCGGAATGCGGTAATTACGATCAATTGTGGGGCACAACCTCGTTGCGCGGAATTGTGGGCGGCACGTTGGAAATTAATACACTGGAAAATGGCATCCATTCGGGTTATGGCAGTGGTGTTGCGCCGTCTGTTTTTCATGTGTTACGACAATTGTTGGATCGCATTGAAGATCCCAATAATGGCAAAATTCAAGTCGAACAATTGCATGTTAAAATTCCGCAGCATCGATTAGAACAAGCAAAAAATGCAGCTGATGCGCTTGGTGATGAATTGATAAAGGGCGTGCCATTTTTGGAAGGTGTGCAACCGTTGTGTCACGATACGGCGGAATTAATTTTAAATCGTACATGGCGTCCTGCATTATCGATTGTGGGCACCGATGGCGTGCCAAATATTGCTAATGCAGGCAATGTGACTTTGCCGAGTTTATCGGTGAAATTATCTATGCGTGTGCCGCCAACCTGTGATGTTAAAAAAGCCAGTAGCGCATTAAAAGAGATTTTAGAAACGGATCCACCCTTTCAGGCAAAAGTTTCCTACCATGCGGAAGACTTCGGTCCTGGTTGGCATGCACCCGAATTAGCAGATTGGTTGGCGCAAGCAAGCGATCAAGCATCGCAATTATTTTTTGGTAAAAATGCAGCTTACTTAGGCATTGGTGGCACGATTCCGTTTATGGGTATGCTGAGCGATATGTTTCCTAAGGCGCAATTTTTAATTACGGGTATTTTGGGACCAAAATCTAATGCGCATGGTCCGAATGAGTTTTTGCATATTGCGTATGTGAAAAAATTGACGGGGTGTGTGGCGTCGGTGATTGCGGCGCATTTCAAGAACAACAGTCACAATCAAAAAAAACACTGCGCATGATGCATTTGCTGATAATACAGTTGAGAAGCCGCGCGTTAGCAAATGCGAAAGCCTGCAAAACAATCCATCTTCGACCCACCTTTCGCATTCGTTAACGCTCGGCCTGAAGTATCCCCATAAATTTTTTTATAACCACTTGAATTAATATCATTGTTGTAAAGACGCGATTCAGTCTTTCGTAGAGACGTCGATTTATCGCGTCTCAGATACATGATCATCTCTGGTGTTTATAAATGCAGTGACATTAGAGTGAGTGTTACTGACTATAGGGCGAGGTAATTCTGAGATTTGAGACGCGATAAATCGACGTCTCTACGAAGTTCACGACAATTCAAAATTTGTGGGGATGCTTCAGAACGCGCGGCTTCTAAACTATATAGCCAGCAGAAACGTTGCGTTCAGCGATTCTTTGATTTTTGTAAGTACATGCATTAGCAAGCAATTATAAAAAACGGGGGGTCTAAGCAATATTGCTACAAGTATCCGCTCTTAACACACCGCCGCAACGATCTAAAATCATTGCCTGAAAAACTATCTGAAAATAATACCAATGTTTCTTTTTTGCCAGTATTTATGCACATAAAATGCAACACCAAAAAATAACGCATCATCACACTATTTGGTAATAATTCAACCCGCTCAAATAAACCATTGGATAAATGCAAAACCCACTGCGTTTTTTTATCATGTTCGAGCGAAATAATATGATTTTCACGATGATGATAAAATAAAAATGATAGGGTAATTATTGGCAAAAATAGTAATGCCCAAAATTTCAACACAAGCAACACACTGAGCAATGCAAAACCATGCGTGAAAACAAGATACGCGCAGTAAATGCGTGATTTTTGAGGTTTAAAAAATTTTTGCAGATTGCTCACAAATTCCCTCCGGAGACGCGATAAATCGACGTCTCTACATAACCGATAACCAATCGTCAGGCAATACCGTGTTTTCGAAGATCATGGTATGATGCGCCACTTCAACAGGATCAGGGGGCTTGCGTCTCACATGTCAATCAATGCAAAAATTACATATCTTGATGGAACACGTTTATATCGCGCCATCGTTGCTGGTATTCGCCAAGTTATCTCAAAACAGGAGTATTTAAATAACATCAATGTATTCCCCGTGCCAGATCGCGACACCGGTACAAATATGGCACTCACACTGAATGCCATCCTAGAAAGAACGCATTCGATAGGTTATGCAACGATTCATGAATTACTCGATACCGTTGCGGATGCTGCACTGAATGGTGCTCGCGGAAATTCGGGTGCTATTTTAGCGCAGTTTTTTCAGGGATTAAGCGAAGGCGCCAAAACGGTTGAAAAGCATATGACGACGAAAAATTTTGTCGCTGCAATTGCCACTGCCGTTAATTTTGCACACAAAGCATTATCGCAACCCAAAGAAGGCACGATCTTAACTATTTTACGCGATTTTTCCGATGAAATTACGCATCAACAATTGGCCAATAACGAACTTGATTTTGTAGATTTATTATATACCGGCATCGAACGCGCACAAAAATCATTATTGCATACGTCTAGTCAACTAAAAGAGCTTAAAAAAGCGGGTGTTGTAGACGCCGGCGCGCAAGGGTTTGTTGAATTTTTAAATGGCATTTATCATTTTGTGGTCAATGGTTCTATTAAACAATTACAAGAAGAGTTAGCAGAAATTACCATTATTAAAACGCATGAAGAGATACCGCATATTGTGGATGAGCGTTTTCGTTTTTGCACAGAATGCTTAATCAAAAAAAGTGGTCATCGTGATATTGATCAAGATGAATTACGACAACTCTTGGATGAATTGGGTGAAAGTTTAATCGTCGCGGGATCTGCCATTAAAACAAAAATTCATATTCACACGAATGATCCCAATGCGATATTTACCGCATGCAGACAATATGGCGATGTGTCTGGCGAAAAAGCAGATGACATGATTGCACAACAAAAATCATTTACCAATCGTAAAAAAACAGTTGCTATTCTTACTGATTCTGCAGCTGATTTACCCTCAGATATTATTTCAAAACTGAATATTCATGTTGTGCCATTGGTTATTAATTTTGGAAATCAGACATACCTTGATAAAGTGTCAATGACATCCGAAGAATTTCATCACGCATTAAAAAATAAATCGATACATCCGACAACATCGCAACCGAGTTTCGGCGATTTCCACAGACAATATCAATATCTGTCTACACATTTTGATGCGGTTATTGCAGTACATATTCCAAGAGTCTTAAGCGGAACGGTTTCTGCTTCTGAAAAAGCGGCTGAAAAAATCAATGGTGACACTAAAATTACTGTCATTGATGCATCTAATGCTTCGTCTGGACTTGGTTTAATTGTTATGTATGCAGCAGAGTTGTCTGCAGCGGGTTATTCACACGATGACATTGTGAAAAAAACAAAGGATATTATTCAAAAAACAGACTATTTTGCGGCACTTACGCAACTTGATTTTTTAGTACGGAGTGGAAGATTGCCTATTAAGTTAAAAAATATAATCGATTTTTTCAGATTAACACCACTTGCAAACATTACAAAAGATGGCTCAGTGAAACCGCATCGTTTATTATTTGGTCGGAAAAATTTATCTCATAAATTATTTCGTTTTGTAAAAAAGAAATTAGATATGACAAAAAAATATCGATTATCCATCGTTCATACTGATTTAGAAAATGAAGGCTATCAACTCGCCACATTATTAAAACATCATTTTCCTGAGCAAATTGACCAAATTTTCGTGTTACCGTGCTGCGCGAGTTTGGCGGTACATGCGGGACCTAATGCGCTGGGAATTGCGATTCAGGAGTATGTACCTCATGCTTCAACTTAATCACGTTACGCTACGTCGCGGCGTAAAAGTTTTGTTAGAAGATGCATCGCTGCGTTTGGATGTTGGCTATAAAGCAGGTTTAATCGGCAGAAATGGTGCCGGAAAAACATCACTGCTGAAATTGATCATGCGTGAATTGCAGGAAGATCAAGGCGATGTATTTCTTCCCAACGCTTGGAAAATAGCGCATTTAGCACAAGAATTACCGGAAACCGATGAGTTGGCATTTGCATTTGCGCGATCCGGTGATACGGCATGGGTTGAATTACAAGAAAAAATGGTAAAAGCTGAAAAAGAAAACAATGGCGTTTTACTCGGCGAATTATATGCTGAATTAGAAGCCATTGACGGTTATCGCATTGATGCGCGCGTTGCAATGATATTAAAAGGCTTAGGATTTTTAGATGCGGAGTTTGAAAAACCCGTCAAGTCTTTCTCAGGTGGATGGCAAATGCGCTTGCAATTGGCGCGCGTATTAATGTCGCAAGCCAATTTATTATTGCTCGATGAACCCACGAATCATTTAGACCTAGAAAGTATTGCGTGGCTGACGCAATGGGCAAAAGCGTGCACGGCAACGGTCTTAATTATTTCCCATGATCGCTATTTTTTAGATGAAGTCACCACACACACCGTGCAGCTCGCCAATCAAACCTTAAAATTATATCAAGGCAATTATTCGGCATTTCCAATCATTGCGCAACATCCTCACTTTATTGGAGCGGATATCGTGGAGTTTAATCCAGCGCGTGACCAAGATCATAAAACAGAAAAATTAGCGTGCACCATCCTTGACATCTTATCGCAACACCCCTAGAATTTGCGCTGCTTGAGCACAGCTTCAGCAGCCTTTTTGTCCCCTTCGTCTAGAGGCCTAGGACACCACCCTTTCACGGTGAGAACGCGGATTCGAATTCCGCAGGGGACGTTTGATTTATTCTTAATTTCGCCAGTTTTCAATTAATAATTGCGGAATACGTTCAAACTCTTTTTCATTTGCGGTGACTAAAATTAATTGATGTCGCAGTGCTGCACCTGCAATGAGAACATCATAGCTGCCAATGGGTGTTCCTGCTTTTCTGAGCGCTGCACGAATGGTGGCGGAATAGTTCGCGTCCTCTTCGGTATATGGCAAAATCGCGACGCTTGTGATGAATCCCTGAATGATGGGTCTGAGTTTTTTTGCTCGTTGAGCGTCATGCAACAATCCATACTCCAGCTCCATGACGGTGATACTTGAAATGGCAATTTGTGATGGAGGAGTGCTT
>Ga0207016_1084_pt1 | contig 19786 bp, 14 predicted proteins | sample Alteio_BWMinCont_54_FD_153469 | JGI IMG/M metagenome (GOLD analysis project Ga0207016, IMG submission 153469) | Enriched cells from forest soil in Barre Woods Harvard Forest LTER site, Petersham, Massachusetts, United States -... | ecosystem: Environmental > Terrestrial > Soil > Temperate forest >...
TTGGTGAGCGAAAGCCCCACCACTGTCCCGACATAGAGGGGTTCATTAAATACTTTACGGAAAGAAAATCCCGTTTGGAGCGCAAGCACCATCCCGGTGAAAAGGCTGGTCAACATCGTCACCGGCATCGATTCCACACCCATCGCCACGATTTGATCATAGACGGACTTCCGCTCTGCGGATTTGAGCCAATAGAGGGTCTGGCGCGTGAGGATCACAATGCGGCCCATCGCCTCGGCCATGCCGATGAGCGTACCACCCAGAATATCGAGCACGCGCTGTTCAAAACCGGATGCCGCGAATTGATTTTCAGCCATGAATGTTTACTCTCGGAACTCTTGCACCGATGCCGCACAGAATTTCATAAGGATTGGTTTCGGCCCAATCGGCCACCTCTTGTGCCGCAATCGTCTCGTCTCCCTGGGTTCCGATGAGGACAGCTTCCTCTCCGATGCGGCACTCCGGGAGTTCGGTTGCATCGACCATCGTCATATCCATGGTCACCCGTCCAATAATAGGGACGCGTCTGCCCTGCAGAAGAATCTGACCTTTATTAGAAAGCAGGCGGGGAAGGCCGTCCGCGTAGCCCACCGCCAGAGTCGCCACGCGCGTCGGACGTTTGGCGATCCAGGTCTGGCCATAGCTGATCGCGGTGCCCACGGGCACGGATTTAAGATAAATCACACGGGACTTCCACGTCAAAGCCGGCTTAAGCGCGATATCTTTCGCCGCCCCCGCGTACGGAGGCACGCCGTAATAGGCAAGTCCCGGCCTCACCAGGGTCCCATGCGTTTCAGGGAATCTGACGACCGCCGAGGAGTTTGCCATATGAATCCACTTTGGGCGGACCCCCTGAGCCTGCGCGGCGGCCACAACGGCCAGAAATGTTTTGGCTTGCTTGCGTGTGTAGTCCGCATCGACATCCGAACTGGCAAAATGGGTGTAGAGCCCTTCGATCAAGAGCCCCGGCAGCTGCGACACCTGCCCGATAAAGGCATTGGCGTTTGCCGCCGAAACCCCGATCCGGCCGAAACCGGTGTCGATCTTCAAATGGACTGGAAGCTGAACATTTTTCTCCCCTGCCATCCGGTTGAGTGCCTCGGCCGCCTCGAGGCTGGCTATGGTGGGCGTCAGATGATGCCGGAATAGAAGCGAAAAACTTTCAAACGGGAACAGGCTTCCCAGAATCAGGACCGGGATCTCAAATCCGGCATTTCGAAGTTCAATGCCCTCTTCCACACTTGAAATTCCGAGGTAGGCAGCCCCTTCTTCGACCGCCACTTGGGAGGCCGGAAGAAGACCCAGCCCGTAAGCATTGGCCTTGACGACGGCCAGCATTCGAACGTGGTTCGCCAACTTTTGTTTTAGCGCGCGCCAGTTGGACCGAAGGGCGGATTCATTAATTTCCGCCCAGCACGGACGGGAAAAGGAGTCGGATGAGGACAACGGGATTGGGGTCACGCGGGCCGCGGTGGTCACGCCACCGGCTCCGGGATGCCGGAGGAGGCCAGATTTTCAAACTTGGTGTATTCCCTTAAGAAAGCGAGCTCCACCTCTCCGGTGGGCCCGTTGCGCTGTTTGGCAATCATAATTTTGGCTTTCCCCTGATTGTCGAGTTCCTGAGGCTTATACACTTCCTCACGAAAGATAAAGGCGACCAGGTCCGCATCCTGCTCGATCGCACCCGATTCGCGCAAGTCTGAAAGCTGCGGCCGGCCTTCCCGCCCTTTCTCTTCCGGCCGACGCGAGAGCTGTGAGAGCGCCATCACCGGGACCCGCAAATCACGCGCCAGAGCCTTCAAGTTGCGCGAGATTTCTGAAATTTCCTGCTGCCGGCTCTCCACACGTCCCATGCCGCGCATAAGTTGCAGATAATCCACCATCAGAAGCGATAACGGAGTACCTTTCGCCGCCAGCTCTGCCGCCAGGCGCCGGGCGCGCGCCCGCATTTCCAGAACCGAGAGCGCGGAGCTGTCATCGATGTAAATGGGCGCCTGAGCAATTTGACTGGCGGCGGCCGTGAGCGTGTTCCAATAGCGCTTTTCGAGGTAACCGCGGCGCACTTTGTGGCTGTCCACCCGGGCCTGGGAACAGAGCATGCGAAGCATCAGCTCTTCGCGCGACATTTCGAGAGAAAAGATCGCCACGGGACGCTTCTCGTGAATCGCCACATACTCGGCAATATTCATAGCGAGACTGGTTTTCCCCATCGAGGGACGTCCGGCGATGATGATGAGATTGGAGGGCTGAAATCCCGACGTCATGGCGTCAATCTCGGTAAAGCCCGTGGGGACCCCCGTCACGTGCGTCTTGCGCTGATAAAGTTGTTCAACGGTTTCAATCACGTCGTGCACGAGCTCGGAAACCGAAATAAAGCCTTTATCCGCTTTGGATTGGGCGATGCTGAAGATCTGGTGCTCGGCCTCATCCAGCAAGTCGGCCACATCCCGGTCCTGACTGAAGGCGGAGGTGACGATTCTGGTGGAAACCTGGATCAGCTGGCGCAGGATGGCCTTGTCTTTGACGATGCGCGCATAATGGTCGACGTTGGCTGCTGTTGGCAGGACGTTGGCGAGATCCGTGAGATAGGAAGAACCGCCAATCTCCGTGAGGAGTTTTTGATTTTTGAGAAGTTCTCCCACGGTGACGACATCCACCGCGGATCCTTCCGAAAACAGATGGGCGATGGCCTGAAAGATGTGGCGGTGAGCGGGTTTGTAGAAGGAATTCTCATCGAGGGTATCCAATACCTTCGCCTGGGCTTCGCGCTCGATGAGCATCGCACCCAAGACAGCCATTTCCGCCTCGTTGGCCTGAGGCGGGGTTTTGTCGACTAGATCAACCATTCTCCCCGACGATTGTGATTTTCAACTGCGCCGTAACGCCGTTCCCCAGATGCACCGGCACCGTCGCCTGACCCGCCAGCTTGAGCGGCGCCGACAGGTCAATCATGCGACGATCCACAGCGATGTTTTCCTTGCCCAAGGCGTCTTTGATGTCCTGTTTGGTGACGGAGCCGAACAACCGGCCTTCATCGCTGGCTTTGGCCGAGATGGAAAGCGCCAGCGCCTCAATTTTTTGGCCTATAGACTGAGAATCCACTCTTCGCTTTTCCACCTTCGCCAGAATTCCCTGGCGTTCGGTTTCCCATTGCTTGAGTGCGCCATCCGAGGCTGGGAAGGCGAGCTTGCGCGGAAATAAGAAATTGCGCGCATAGCCCGGTCGGACGTTTTTCACGTCCCCGGCTTGCGCAATCCCGCGGACATCGGACCTGAAAACAACTTTAAGTGCATGTGCCATGAGATGCCCCTCCTATACGACGATATACGGCAAGAGCGCAAGATTGCGCGCGCGCTTGATGGCGCGAGTCAGCATCCGGTGATGTTTGGCGCAGTTGCCCGTGGAACGGCCCGAGATCATCTTGCCGCGCTCGGTGATGAAATTACGCAGCAGCGTCATGTTCTTGTAATCAATGTCGACCACGCGATCGACGCAGAACCGGCAGGCCTTTCGCCGGGGGGGACCCCAACGTCGGGGCCGACCGCCGCCTTCGTCGGAGCGAGGTCCTCCTGGTCTAAATCCACTTCGGTGTCGCGGTGCGGCTGAGGGTGCTGGCATATAAAGTCCTTTCTAAAAGGGAATATCGTCGCCCAGGGTGCTGGGCGCGGAACTGGAAGCGCCGACAGTAGCCGGCTCGGGCGCCGGGGCGCTGGGAGAGCTTTCTCCCGCATCGGTATCCGATTCCGCCGATTCCTGACTGGGAGATCCCTCTTCCGTCATTTTGGCCAGAAATTGTAGGCGGTAGGCTTCCACCTCAATGCCGCTTCGCTTTTGGCCGTCTTTGGTTTCCCAATTGGTGCTGCGCAGGCGCCCTTCGACATAAATGGGGCTGCCCTTTCGGAGCCGCTCCTTGCAGCGCTCCGCCGCATCCCGCCACACGGTGACGGGAACAAAGGTGGTGTCATCGCGCCACTCGCCCGTTCCATCCTTGAAACGACGGTTGACCGCCAGATCCAGGCGAGCAACGGCCTGGCCTTTGGTCGTGTAGCGCACTTCGGGATCGCGGGTCAGGCGACCCACAAGGCGCACATCATTCATTTGGAGAAGTCGAAGCTGTGTAGGAGTCATGCAGGTTTTCCTCCTTCGGGGGATTCGCCGGCGGGAGCAGCAGGCACGGCGGGTTCAGCGGGGGCTGGGGCAGCCGCTGGTTTGGCTTGAGCCGCGACATCCGGACGTGGACGGAAGCTGCCGGAAGAACGCGCGGGATGGCGCGTGCCATCGGCATGTCCGCCCGCCGGGCGTTCCCGTCGTGGCGGAAACGTTTTGTTTTTCTTGATGACACGGATCGTTAAATGACGAATGACCGAATCGGTCACATTGTAAAGATGCTCAATGGCATTGACCGCAGCGGCTTCCGCCGTGAAGTTCATCACCGTGTAGAACCCTTCACGGTGACCATGGATGCTGTAAGCGAGGCGACGGCGCCCCCACCGGTCTTCCCCCGTGACGGCTCCCTGGTTGGAAGTGATCACCTGTTTGATCTTGGAGATCAATTGGTCGACCTGGTCGTTGGATATTTCCGGTTCAGCGATAAAGACTGTTTCGTACGTAATTGCAGACACGATATGTGTCTCCTTTCTGGTATTCGCCCAACCTTTCGCGCGGGTGGCCCCGGGAAGACTGAGCAAAGGAGTCCGACGTCTTATTTTACGAGTGAGATGATACCAAAATCCGGTACTCGACTTCTCCCTTTTTCACATAGCCCAGGTTCCGCCGGATCAGGTATTCCGTATAGGAGGGATCTTTCTGGATCTGGGTCCACTCTTCCGAAAGAGCCGTATGATCGGCCCGGAGCCTGAGGAGCAGGCTCTCGAGGCGCCGGTGCTCACGGGTTCGAAGAATAAGATTACGAAAACCGTCGTTGGCGAAAAGAACAAAGGCCGCCACGGCGATGCCGACCCCCAGATAGAGATGCTCAGACCGCAAGGGCGGTTTTTACCCGGAACGCCTGCAATCCGGGGTAGGTGGCTTTCTTCCCCAGTTGTTCTTCAATGCGCAGGAGCTGGTTGTATTTGCAAATCCGGTCCGTTCGGCTGGCCGAGCCCGTTTTGATCTGGCCGGTATTGAGCGCGACCGCCAGGTCCGCGATTGTCGTGTCCTCCGTTTCTCCGGACCGGTGGGACATCACGCACGTGTACCCCGCCTTCTGGGCGGCCAGAACGGTTTCCACCGTGTCGGAGAGGCTGCCGATTTGATTGACCTTGATGAGAATTGAATTCCCCACTTTTTCCGCAATCCCTTTTCGCAGAATGTCGACATTGGTGACAAAAAGATCATCGCCCACCAGCTGAACCCGATCCCCCAGCTCGGCGGTGAGCGTCTTCCATCCCGCCCAATCAAACTCGGATAGGCCGTCTTCGATGGAAATAATCGGGTATCGCCTGGCCCAGTCTTTCCAGAACTCCACCATCTGGGCCGATGTTTTTTTTGGATTGGAGGGTTCCCCTTCAAGGACATAGGAGCCGTTCTCGTAGAACTCGGAGGCGGCCGGATCGAGCGCAATGAAGATGTCTTCCCCGAGGCGATAGCCCGCTTTGGCCACGGCATCGGAAATGGCCGAGAGTGCTTCTTCATTTGATTTTAAGTCGGGCGCAAATCCTCCTTCATCCCCGACGGCCGTGTTCAGCCCTTTGTCATGGAGGACTTTCTTGAGCGCATGGAACACCTCCGCCCCCATACGAATCGCTTCTTTAAACGCTTTGGCGCCGACCGGCATCACCATAAACTCCTGAAGATCCACGTTATTGTCGGCATGCTCCCCCCCGTTGATGATATTCATCATCGGGACGGGAAGAAGATATCCCTTCTGTTTGATGCCATAGAGATCGCGCACATGCTGGTAAAGCGGTTTGCCCGTACTGATCGCGCCCGCACGCGCCGAGGCCAGGGAAACTCCCAGGATGGCATTGGCGCCGAGCTTGCCTTTATTGGGCGTGCCGTCCAACTCTTTCATGATCCGGTCGAGGTCCGGGGTGCTGCAATTTTTCCCTTTGAGCGCTTTGGCAATGGGGCCATTGATATGGGCGACCGCTTTGGACACGCCCTTACCGTTGTAACGTCGGGGGTCGCCGTCCCGCAGCTCCAGCGCCTCTTTGGAGCCGGTCGAAGCGCCGGAGGGCACCGCGGCGCGGCCGAGCGTGCCGTCGCTCAAATAGACATCCGATTCCACAGTAGGATTTCCCCGGGAATCGAGAATTTCACGTCCGATCACTTTGGTTATTTTGGCCATGGTCATGTCTCCTACGATTGAATTAATTTGGTTCCTATTTTTTCGAGATCTTTTAACTTCCGGGGGGAGTCCGATTCCAGGTAGAGCCGCACGACGGGCTCTGTTCCGGATAGCCGGACACCCATCCAACTGTCGTCCTGAAAAATAAATTTGAACCCGTCCATGCGAACGATTTTCTTCACCGCCAGGCCATCGATGATGTTCGGCGTGAAGGTCTCCATGCGGCGGCGGACATTCTGCATCACTTCAGGGGACAAATGGAGATTGACCCTCTTGGAATGATGCGGCCCCACGCGGCGCTGCAGATCCGCTAGGATTTGATGGAAAGATTTCTTCTCGACGGCCCGCACTTCCGCCATCAGGAGGCAAGCTAAAATGCCGTCTTTTTCCGGGACATGGCCCTGAATCGTGAGGCCACCGGATTCCTCGCCGCCCATGAGGAAATTTCCGGCCATCATCGCTTCGGCAATATATTTGAATCCCACGGGCGTTTCTTTGACTTCCAGGCCGTAGGATTTGGCGACGGCGTCGATAAATTGAGACGTCATGACGCTCCGGACAACCAGGCCCTTCCATTTCCGCGTCTTGACCAGGTGCTGGAGGACAATCGGCAGGATTTCATTGGGGGACAGGAGCGTCCCATCCTGGTCTACGACCCCGAATCGATCGGCGTCGCCGTCGGTTCCAAAACCGGCCACGAGTTTTTCCTTTTTCATGACGCGAACGAGCTCCGCCAATTGTTCGTCCGCCGGTTCAGGCGAATGGCCGCCGAAATTCACATCACGCCAGTCATGCAGGATGGTTGTGCGACAGCCGGCTTCTTTCAAAAAGGCATCAAGATAGCCGCGACCCGTCCCATAGAGAACATCCGCTCCGACTTTGAGCTTGGCTTTCTTGAGGGTGGACACATCGATGATTTTCTTGAGTCGGGCGAGGTAGGCGGGACGTGGGTCAAATATTCGAATGAGCGAGCGGCGAGCAGCGAGCGGCGAGCCGTGAACGGCTGTTCCAGCTTGCGGCTCGCTGCTTACTGCTTGCTGATTGGCCAGTCGTTCGATCTCCCTGGTCACCTCCGGGCTGGCCGGGGCGCCGTTGGCCATATTGAATTTGATCCCGTTGTATTCCGGCGGATTATGGCTCGCCGTAAAGTTGATGCCTCCGGCTGCTTGATGATGCGTGATCTGAAAAGAGACCACCGGCGTCGGCACCGGATCTTTTGAAAGCAGAACGGAAAGTCCGTAGGAGGAGACGATATCGGCCGTCATCTGGGCGAGTTCGGGCGAAAGGAACCGGGTATCGTAACCCACGACCACGGGCGCGGTCTGCCCTTTCAGATGAGCGGCAATCGCGTGAATAACGTTACGGACGTTTTCAAACGTAAATTCTTCTGCGATGACGGCGCGCCAGCCGGAGGTGCCAAATTGAATCATGGGTTTATTTTTTGGGTAAATATTTTCGTATCTGGGTCACAACTTCTTCCGATTTAAACGGTTTCAACAGATAGTCCTTTGCACCGCGACCGATGGCCTGACTCCAGAAACTTTCTTCGCCGTAACCGCTCACCATGAGGACCGGAAGTGCAGGACTTCGGTCACGCAGTTTCGACAGAAGCGCCATCCCGTCCATGTGCGGCATCGCGCGGTCCGTCACGACCATATCCACCGGCTGCCCATTGAGTTTTTTCAGAGCGTCCAGTCCATCGGTCGCCTGCAGAACTCTAAAACCCGCCTCCTCCAGAATGTCACGCAGCAGCAACCGGGTATCGTTGTCATCATCAACGATCAATATGGTGTGTTTTAATTTTGCCACTGCTGAATCTTCTGGGAATATTCCTTTAAGAGTGCCCGAGCCTGACTCTTGTCGTTCGACTCTGTCCAGACGTGGAAAGTCGCTTCATCGGGATCCGGGAGCATCAGCACCCAACTGCCGTTGACAAATATTTTGATGCCATCGACCAGCTCGTTGGGCTCCTTTTGAACCGCCTCAATGGCGCGCCGCATGACCACCCCTTTACGGTCCCAGGGACATGGGACTTTCTGATGCATGGTTTCAAACTCCGGGATTTCCCCTTCCAGCGCGCTTAAGGAGACTTTATACTTGGCCAAAAGTTCGGCTATTTTAACAATCGCGAACATCGCATCAAAACAGGGCTGGAATTCTGGGAAGATGAATCCGCCGATTCCATCGCCGACTAATTTCATCCCTTTCTGGCGACTGGCTTCCATGATGTACCGGGGAGCCGTCCGCAATCGCTGGACGTTCGATTGATGAGTCTCCGCCAGGCGTTCGATCACCCCGGATAAATTGACGGGCACACCTAAGAGGGCCCCCTTGTTCGCGCGCATCACGAGTTTGGCAATCATGAAAAGGGCCAGTTCGTTCGGGATGCGTCGCCCCTTTTCGTTGACGAGAAATACCTTTTCCGCTCCCGTATCGATCAGAAATCCGGCATCGGCCTTGAGCGTCAAGACAATGGTGGACAGGCGCTCGAGGGCCGTCTGGAACTCCTCTGCCGTTTTGGTCACCCTCTGGGCGCTTAGATAGGCGTTTAAACTGACGACCTCAATCCCCAATCGGCCCAGGATATCCGGAAGGATCATGGACGCGGATGAAAAGGCGTAATCGATAACGATTTTCATCTTCGCACTCTGGAATATGGAAGCCTGCACCGCTTTTAGAAAGCCGGCCCGGTAATATTCCTGGGCTCTGGGCGGCGTGATGATCTCGCCCACCCGATCGGGCGTCGCGCGTTGGAAATCTTCGCGCAGGAAAAGCTGTTCGATGGCGCGTTCCTGGCCGCTGGAGAGATCCACCCCTGTCTTGTCCAGAAGCTTGATATCGACCAGGCTGGGATCAAACGGGGACTGACGCACATGAATCCCGCCCACTTCGCCTTCCTGTCCAATCTCGTAACGTACCACCGGGATCGGCGCGGTGCGGAGGTCGCCCACTTTGACACCGGTCGACAGAAGTCCGGAAATGACCGCACGCTTGATCATGCGGCTGGCCATGTGGGCATCTCGCGAGGTGGTCACGTAAGCGCCTTCGCCGAGGAAAGCCCCGTAAGCGGCCCCGATGCGGGTAGCCAACTCCGGGGTAATTTCCCGGTTGCAGAGCCCTGTGATCCCGTAGGCGCCGAAAAGACGCCGCGACCAGACGTCTCCCCAAATGAGACTGGTGGAAAGAACCGCGCCGTCTTCAATCCGCTTCTGCGGCCAGACTTTGACGTTGGAATGGACGGCCGCGGCATGGCCGATCACGCAATCATCACCGATGATCGCGCCTTCCCCGATATGCGATTTGTCCGCGAGGCGAGTGCGGGCGCCGATCACCGCTTCCTGAAGCGTCGACTCCGAGCCGACATGGACGCCCTCCCACAGCACGCACCCCGTCAGATCGGCGCCCGCCTGGATCGTGACGTGATTGCCAATCACGCAGTTCGTCAGTTTCGCTCGGTCTTCGATCCGACAACTTTCCCCGATAATATTGACGCCGTCCAGCACGGCTTTTGAGCTGATCTCGCTTTTCGGCCCCACATAGGATATGCCAGCTTTGGATTTCCGCTTATGGCCGGGGTACGGGACCTTCACCATCTGTTCCAATATTTCCGAATGCGCGAGGCGATATTCGGTCAGGTCGCCGACGTCTTTCCAATACCCCTCCGCGATATAACCGTAAAGGGGGGCTTTCGCCTCGAGGAGCGCCGGGAACAGATTCTTGGAGAAATCGAAACTGCGGTCCGAAGGAATTTCTTTCAGAACGGACGGTTCCAGAATATAGATTCCGGTGTTGATGGTATCCGAGAAGACCTCTCCCCAGGACGGTTTTTCCAGAAAGCGCTGGATCCGTCCGTTCTCATCGACAATCACAACGCCGAAAGCGAGCGGGTTTGAAGAGCGGGTCAGGACCAGCGACGCATCGGCCTTATTCTTGCGATGAGCGGCGACGGCGGCCTTTAAATTGAAATCCGTCAGGAGATCCCCGGAGATCACCAGAAACGTTTCTTTGAGATATTTTTCCGCATACTTTACGCAGCCGGCAGTCCCCAGGTCGGATTGCGGACGCAGATAGTCGATGCTGACGCCGTAAGCCGCTCCATCGCCGAAATGGCGGATGATGATCTCCGGCTGGTAGTGGAGCATCACCACGAGATCTTCGATGCCATTGTCTTTCAAGAGACGAACAATATGCTCCATCATGGGTTTGTTCGCCATGGGAACCATGGGTTTAGGGATATTGACGGTGAGGGGTCGGAGCCGCGTCCCGAACCCGCCGGCCATAATGATCGCACGCATGGAGGTAATTATAGAAGATACGACTCCGGCTAGGCCGTCCGGGCTCTAGTCAGGGGTCATTCAGGGTGAATGCTATAATCCGCCCATGTTGGATCGTCTAAGTGCCTATTTAACGACGATAGAGCGCCGTTTTGCGCTAGGAGCCGTGATTCTGGCGGGGTGGCTCCTGGGCATGGTCATCTTGCACCAGCTTCTGACGGACCTTCCGGACATCGATACCCTTCAGCATTACACGCCGCCGCTCGTCACTCGGATTTACGATCGCAACAATGAACTCATCACCGAACTTTTCACGGAGCGCCGGACGGTGCTGCCGCTTTCCGAGATTCCCGTCAATCTTCAGAACGCCTTTATGGCGACAGAAGACCAATATTTCTTCCAGCATTGGGGCATCAATTTGAAAGGGATCGCCCGCGCCACCATTGCGAACCTCCGCCATGGCCGTGTAGTGGAAGGCGGATCGACGATCACCCAGCAGCTCTCCAAAGTTCTCTTTTTCTCGCAGAAAAAAACGCTGACGCGCAAGATCCGTGAACTTCTGCTGGCCATTGAGCTCGAACGCAATTACTCCAAGGAAGAAATCTTTCAGATGTACATGAATCAGATCTATTTCGGCCATGGGGCCTATGGGGTGGAGGCCGCGGCGCGAACGTTGTTCGGAAAGCATGCGAAAGAGCTCAATCTGGCCGAATGTGCGCTCCTGGGCGGCCTGCCCCGCTCGCCCAAAACCTACTCTCCCTTTCTGAATCCGGAGAACGCCCGGCGCCGGCGCGCCTGGGTGCTCTCGCGCATGCGCAAGTCTGGCTACATCACCGTACGTGAAGAATCGGAAGCCAACCAAACGCCGATTCGTGCGGATAAAGCGCCGCTCGTTCCTCCCGTGGGCGCCTACTTTGTGGAATACCTCCGGCAGATCCTGGACCCCAAATACGGGGATAACGCGCTCTATCAAGGCGGATATTCGATCTATACAACACTGGATCTCAAAATGCAGAAAGCCGCCGAAGAGGTGATGGAGAAAGATTTGACGGGATTTGACGTGGATCGGCAAAAGGAATTGCAGCAGGCTTACAAGGAGGCGCTCAAGGCGGCCAAAAAATCCAAGTCCCATCTCCCGATTCTCGTGTCGAGCTCCACCGCGAAAGTGCAGGGGTCGCTGGTGGCGCTTGATCCGCGGACCGGCGAGATCCGGGCCCTGGTCGGCGGCCGCGAATTCAAGGAATCCCAATTTAATCGGGTCACGCAAGCCCAACGGCAACCGGGTTCTGCTTTCAAACCCTTTGTCTGGGCGGCCGCCATGGATGACGATATGACGGAAGCCACCATCGTGGATGATGACAAAGTGGGTTTCTACAACGATGGATCGGATTGGAAACTGCTGGACAGCGCCACCGATTCCTACTCTATTGCGCTCGCCACCGCGCCATTCCCACCGGATCAGGCCTGGGTACCGCAAAACTGGGATTTCAAATACTTCGGCCCCGTGACGCTCCGCACCGGCATTGCACTCTCCCGGAACCTTGTCTCAATTCGATTGACCGATCATTTCGGGCCAAAAAAAATTATGGAATACGCCCAGCGCTGCGGGATCAAAAGCCCTCTGACGCCTGTGCTTTCGATGGCGCTGGGGACGGAGCAGGTGAACCTGCTTGAGCTCACCGGCGCGTACTGTACGTTTGCCAACGGCGGCATACGTCCGGAACCTTACGGGATTCGGCGCATCGAGGATAAGGATGGAAAGGTGCTGGAGGAAAATTCCCCGCAATCGACCGTCGCGCTTTCCGCTCAGACGGCCTATTTGATGGTGGATCTCCTGCGTGCCGTGGTAACCAGTGGGACGGGCCGCAGGGCACTTGACCTTGACCGGCCGGTCGGCGGAAAAACCGGCACCAACCAGGACCTGAAAGATTTATGGTTTGTCGGATTTACGCCGAATCTGGCCTGCGGCGCATGGATGGGTTATGACGATTTCACGTCAATGGGTAAACATTTCACGGCGGCCTCCAAAGTGTTGCCCTGGTGGACGGATTTCATGAAGAAGGCGCACGCGGGACTGCCCGTCAAGAATTTCCAGGTGCCGCCGGACATTGTGTTTGCCAAGATCGATGCGGAGACGGGATACCTCGCGCTTCCGACCTGTCCGAAGGTCACCTTGGCGGCCTTTAAGAAAGGCACCGACCCGAAGGAACTCTGCCCCGTCGATCACCTCAGCCAGCAAAAGCCCGAAGCCGAAACCGAAGAATAACTGCGGAGGGGTGAGGGGCGATGGGAGAGGGGGATGAATCTCCCTTCACCTCTCCCCCTTCTCCTCTCGGACGACGTTACTTAGAGGAGTAGGATAATTTGGATTTGCTTTCGATGACCGCTTGCGCGGCCGCCAGGCGCGCGATGGGCACGCGGTAGGGAGAGCAGCTCACGTAGTTTAAGCCGATGCGATGGCAGAACTTGACGCTCGCCGGATCGCCGCCGTGCTCGCCGCAGATGCCACACTTTAAGTCCTTCTTCACTTTGCGGCCTTTTTGCACAGCGCCTTCCATCAGCTGACCCACGCCCTTCTGGTCGAGCGTCTGGAAGGGATCTTCCTTGAAGATTTTCTTGTCGAGATAGACCTTGATGAACTTGCCCGCGTCGTCGCGTGAGAATCCGAGCGTCATCTGCGTGAGATCGTTGGTGCCGAAGCTGAAGAAATCCGCCTCGGTCGCGATCTCGTCCGCCGTGATGGCCGCACGGGGCACTTCAATCATCGTCCCGACCATATAGTCGAGCTTTACGCCCGCCTCTTTGATGGTTTCGTCCGCGACACGCACGATCAGTTCTTTTTGATCTTTCAGTTCATTGATATTGCCGACCAGCGGAATCATGATCTCGGGCACGACTTTGATTTTTTCAGCCGCCAGCTCGCAGGCTGCGCTGATAATAGCTTTGGTCTGCATTTCCGTGATCTCGGGGTAGGTGATGCCCAGCCGGCACCCGCGGTGACCCAGCATCGGGTTAAACTCGTGAAGTTCCTCAGCGGCCTGCATGATTTTGGCGGCAGACACGCCGATTTTCTGCGAAAGGACTTCGGCATCTTCGCGCGTCTTCGGCAGGAACTCGTGAAGCGGGGGATCAATCAGACGGATGGTGACCGGGTAGCCCTTCATTTCTTTGAAAAGACCTTTGAAGTCTTCCTTTTGAAAGGGCAGGAGCCGTGCCAACGCCACTTTACGGGCTTCAACATCGGTGGCCACGATCATTTCCTGCATGAATGGCAGGCGCTCTTCGGCGAAAAACATATGCTCGGTACGGCAAAGGCCGATGCCTTCGGCGCCGAACTGGCGCGCGACTTTGGCGTCCCGCGGGATATCCGCATTCGCGCGGACTTTGAGCTTTCTCAGGGCATCCGCCCAGCCCATAAAGATGCCAAATTCCCCTGAAATGGTCGGCTCAATTAAAGGTGCCGCGCCGAGGATCACGCGACCGGTGGAACCGTCCAGCGTAATCCAGTCGTTTTCTTTGACCGTGGTGCCATTGATGCTGAACCGGCGGTCCTGTTCCGACACACGGATGTCTTCACAACCGGCGACGCAGGATTTCCCCATGCCGCGCGCGACAACCGCCGCATGCGAGGTCATTCCGCCGCGCGCGGTGAGGATGCCTTGCGCCGCATCCATGCCATGAATGTCGTCCGGGTTAGTTTCCTGGCGGATCAAAATGACTTTTTCGCCTTTGCCGCCGCGCTCGGCCGCGGTGTCGGCGTCAAATACGGCCTGCCCGGTGGCTGCACCTGGAGACGCGGGAAGCCCTTTGGCGATCACTTTCAGCGCCGCCTTAGGATCAATGACGGGATGAAGAAGTTGATCGAGCTGCTCTGGCTCCACGCGCATGATGGCTTCATCCTTGGAAATCAGTTTTTCCTTCACCATATCGACCGCGATCCGGATTGCCGCTGCTGCTGTGCGTTTGCCCGTGCGGGTCTGGAGCATGAAGAGGCGGCCTTTTTCGATGGTGAACTCAAAATCCTGGATGTCGCGGTAATGCTTTTCCAGCTTGGAGGTGATGTCGCGAAGTTGCTTGAACACGACAGGCATATCTTCGCCTAATTTGATGATCGGCTTGGGGGTACGGATACCCGCGACCACGTCTTCCCCTTGCGCATTGGTGAGATATTCCCCGTAAAATTCCTTCACGCCGGTGGACGGATTGCGGGTAAAACCGACGCCGGTGCCGGAATCATCTCCCATATTACCGAACACCATGGATTGAACTGTGACGCCCGTGCCGAGATCATCCGAGATCTTGTTCTGTTTGCGGTAGTAGATGGCGCGCGGGTTGTTCCAGGATTTAAAAACCGCGTTGCGCGCTCCGGTCACCTGTTCCCAGGGATCCTGAGGAAAAGACTCGCCGAGCTTCCGTTGATAGAGTTCTTTGAATTTGGAAACGATTTCCTGGAGATCTTTGACGTTCAGCTCGGTATCCAGCTTGATGCCGCGCTTATTTTTCTGGCTTTCGAGAATATGTTCGAATTCGCTCTTTTCGATGCCGCCCACGACGTTGCCGTACATGGCGATGAAGCGCCGGTAGGCGTCCCAGGCAAAGCGTGGATTCGAGGTGAGTTTCGCGAAACCTTCCACGACCTGATCGTTGATGCCAAGATTTAAAATCGTGTCCATCATACCGGGCATGGAAAACTTCGCGCCAGAACGCACTGAAACGAGGAGTGGGTTGGCGGGATCTCCGAACCCTTTCACCATAATCTTCTGGAGCCTCTCCATGGCGGCCTTCTGCTGGGCTTCCAATTCTTTGGGGAGTTTCTGCTTGTTGGCGTAATAGAAGCGGCAGACATCGGTGGTGATCGTAAAGCCGGGAGGAACGGGCACCCCCGCATTGGTCATCTCGGCCAGGCCTGCGCCTTTGCCGCCCAACAAATCTTTCATCGTGCCTTTGCCATCGGCTTTGCCGGCGCCGAAGAAATAGACGTACTTGGTAGCCATGGAAAATCTCCTTTATGCGGTTCGAACGGCCAATCTGAGGTTGCTTTTAATTCAGGTCCAGAGGAATGCCTGAGGCAACGTGGGGAATTCTACAAAAAAACCCACCCCTCGTGGAGAGACCCTCTGGGCCCCTCAGGCAGCTTGGCGGATAATCGGTTTGATCACCCTCGCCAGGATATCGACGGCGATGTTTTCTCGAGCTACCTCAGCCGCCTTTTGCAGCGCCCAGCGGCTCAACACATTGCACTCCCATGATTCCGCGATGTGTTGCAATATCGTGTACGTCTCCGTATCTTGGGGGCGCTGATGAATCGTCCACTCCACTTCCTCAATGGCCCGTCCATATGTCTCATTTTCCGTCAAGACGAGCGCCTCCACCGCATGAGCGGCGATGCTCGTGGGATCCAATTCAAAAGCGGTTTCAAGATCGGCTATCGCGCGCTTCATATTTTGCCGCTCCACATAGGGATTCTGCACATCCGCGCCGGCCTGGGCTCTCACCAGATACACCTTGGCACGCATGGCATACATGCGAGCCTCCGTCCCCGCGATCCCGATGGCGGTATTGGCTTCATGGAGCGCCTCCTCTTGAGCGCTCACCTCATTTTTGAAATACAGATACGCATCCGCCAGCGCGAGGTGCAGGTCCGGATCCTGCGAAAATAATTTCATGGCGTGGGCTCGCCATTTATGGACCCCCACTAAATTTTCTGCGCGTTGGCGATCTTTGATGATTCGGATGTAATGCATCACATTGAGAGGCTCCAGTTCGCACGCCATGACGTGATACTCGGAAGACATTTTCAAATTCCCGGTAAGCGCATAAACCGCACTCAGGATTTCGTGAAGCGGGACATTTTGTTGGTCTCGGTGGCGCAGCCAATCCAATTCCCGGATGGCGTCTTCCAAACGACCCTCCCGCACGTACTTCACGCTGGCTTGGGCACGGAAAAACCGCAAGGCCTGATGGCCCTCGGGCAGATGCTGCCCAAGGCCCATATATACACTCATCTGCTCAATGGCTTGCTCCACATGACCCGTATAAAAAGAAATATGCGCCTGCAGCATTCGAATCCACGGATCCTTGGGGCTCAAATCCGCCGCCTGTGATATGGGCCCGGAGGCCTTGTCAAATTGCTTCGTGAGCGTGTATTGCAGAGCGAGCGTAAACAGAAGGATGGCATCCTCCGGGAACAGGTCGAGGGCGTGGCGGAGAACGTCGATCGCGGCCTGAGGGTCACCGCTTCGGCGCGCGCGGGTTGCCTCTGTCACGATTTTTTGCGCTCCTGCCGGGGCCATTTTCGATACCCAAAATCGCGAATCAATCACCTTCGCGAATTCATTTAACCGGTCATTCAATTCAGGAATCCCCATGTGGCGGAGCCACTGAAGGGTGAGTAGCGCAAGCGAATCGTGGCTTTTGTCGGGCGCTCTGGCGAGGCGGGTAAATAGTTCAGGGATGCGATCGGTCGGGACGGTTCGTATGAGGGCCAGCCCCTGGCGCTGCCAAATTAAGTAGGGGATCGCGGTATTCCAGGTCGGCCCCAAATTCCAAAGAATGGCCTGTTGAAGGACCCTATTTTTCTGGTCGTTCAGGTTCACAAACTGACCACGTTGGAACATCCGGACCAGACCATCCAGAAAATCAAAATCCGATTCCTGCCGATCTTCGGAGCCCACATCCTTACGAGGGAATTCTCCGGACAGAAGCGCCTCTTCGCCCACCAGCTCCTGGTCGCGCATCAATATAATGGTGCGTCCTTCTCGCAAGAGCAAGGGCATCTGCACGCCATAGAGCTCTTTCGCTTTCTCCTGATTCTCGATCGCTCTCGCGTGTATAGCGGCCATCATGTCGTGAACATACCGGTCCAACAACCCTTGAGATTTCGCTTCGATAGCCCGTTTGATCAGCAGTTGAGAATGGAGATGACAGAGACTGGCATCGAGGGTCCAACCCTCCAACAGCGGTTCGATGTGGTATCCCTCCGCTTGTTTCCTGGCCATGTACTCCGCCCGCGCGGCAAAAAATCCTTTTGTTTCATAAGCCTGATCCTTCCGGATACTATCGGCATAGGCACTCCACGAAAAAGTCAGGCTCCGAATCCAGCCTCCCAATGCTTCGCCCTTGAATGTCGCCAGCCACTTGGCTGCCCGGGTGCGGAGCGTTGAATTGGCCAGAAAATGAATATCCCGGATTTGGTCTGCCCATGAATATTCACATCTAAGACGATTTCCATCGATAACGACGGTGTAGGCTTTCGACTTGTCTTTGTCCTGCTGAAAAAATTGATCCAGGCGCGGTTCGATCGCTTTGAAATCAGATTCGCCCATTCGTGGCGTGTAGAACACCAGCACCCGAGGGTCGGCGTGAGAAACGTGTTCGCTCTGCGCCAGGCTTACCAATAATTCTCGCAATTGAGAACAGGCCAGCCCCTCCTCGACCATCGTATCCTGTGTCATATGGATAATGACCGACCCTGCCGGCGAACGACGGATCGAAGGTTCCTTGTCCGTATCCAATACATAGGAGGCCGACGGATATTCAGACAAAATCCTTAACAGCGGACCGCGAAGTCTTCCGGGAATGCCGTGCCACCGGACTTCTGGCACGGAGGAAGAACGCGATGGATCGTCGTGCGGCAAGCTCGCCCATAAAGGAATAATCCCGAAAGCCGGCCAGCTGTGGCGGAAAAGCGTAAGCGCCATCGCCTGGGCATGCGGCGAAGCAAAGAAAAACGCCGCGGTGCCCATCACGAGAACCAGAATCACAGTGGTGGCGACCACATAAAATCCTTTCTCGCGCGGTCTGATAGACCCGGCGTCTTCGCCTTCTGGCTTTTCTGTCGATTCGGGTTGGGCATCAATATGCCAGCTGAAGTGGGTCCGCGGCGTTTCGCCGTGAAATTTACGAATTCCCGCCTCCAAAAACCGCCGATAAAACGGTTTTGAAAAACGGTTGGACAAATCACCTGCCACAAAAGGGGACTCTGGATTACGGCTGTGAAAATCGACATCTGTGATGGGATCATCAGGGGCTTTGATTATGAGTGGTTCGGTCCGGTTTGAATCCTGATAGCTCAGCCGGCCTACCGGATACCAGTACATTTCGAGCGGCGAAGGAGGTTTTTCGCCTTTGACAACAACGGACCATTCCCCGTTATCCCGCAAGCTGATTTTAAATCCTTCGCCTCCCGACTCAGGCCCTCCCCCAGCGAAAAGCACTTTCGGCTCGTATTTGTTATGGACGACCCGCGTCCCCTTGTTCTGGAGTTGACCGGAAAGTTTTTCGAAGATGGCCGGTATCCTGGCCATGAGGATCGGCCCGAAGGCCATGGTCATGTGTTCACGAGAGAGAGTTTCGGTATTTAGAACGACCTTCCGAAGCGCCGTGAGGATTTCCTCCACGGAACGAACGACATTTCCTCCATCGACCCACTCTTGATAAGCCTTCGCGATATTGTCTCCTCCCGAGTTTTCCGGATGATCTTCCGGCCCGGGCTCCATAAGACTCATCATGGGAAATGCCAGTCCACCCCCCAAGATCCCAAGCAATACTGCCGATTTTTCAGCGCGCATCAGGGCCGCCCTCGCATGGTCCAAAACGATCGGTAGAAGGTACTGCAAATCGGGATTCGCTAAGGCCTGTTCCCCAAAACACTTCGGTGCGACCGGCCGCGACCAAACTTGATTTGGCCACCCCGATGCCCTTGCAGGTTCTACGATTAGGAAAGGAACCAGCAAAAGGGCAACAGCACGGCCCCACCATGTCAGCCCGATGAGGGAAACGTCCTTGCTCACGCCTCAGACCTCAGCTGGGAGACATAATGCGGATCAATGATCCTAATTTTGCGAAGAAGAGATTCTAAAAATTCTTTCGCTTTCACATTGTCCGGCCAGTGTCGGATCGATTCTTCTGCCGCGGGAACAGCCAGGAGCAAACAACTCATCGCATTTGCCACATCCGCCTTTTGAATATGGTCCATTGCTACCATAAAATAGAATTTTGCCTGATCAAACAAGGCGCTGGAATCGGACACAGGTTTTGATCCGTGTGTTGAATCCTTAACGCGATTAACCCGAAACGCGATCCACGAATGCGGAAACACCTTCGGACTGCCGCTGAGGGCGATAGGCGTCAACCGGTAGCCGGCATCCGCGAGCGTCTTTAGCGCACGCAGCGTATCACGCCATTCGGCGGAGGGCAATTGCGTCAGCACGGCGGCGATGGA
>Ga0207016_1085_pt1 | contig 19711 bp, 17 predicted proteins | sample Alteio_BWMinCont_54_FD_153469 | JGI IMG/M metagenome (GOLD analysis project Ga0207016, IMG submission 153469) | Enriched cells from forest soil in Barre Woods Harvard Forest LTER site, Petersham, Massachusetts, United States -... | ecosystem: Environmental > Terrestrial > Soil > Temperate forest >...
TAGGTGCGAAAGTTGCTTGCTTAGATTCTCATATTGAAAATTTAAAAAGTTTAGAATTAGATATCTCAAAAAATTATGATAAAAACAATTTTATTTTTATTCAATGCGATGTTTCAAATGCTGAATCTGTTCAAAAATCAGTTGAAAAAATAATTCAACGTTTTTCTCAAATTGATATTTTATTAAATAACGCAGCGACAAAATCCAAAGATATAAAATCATTTTTTACGTCTTTTCCTGATTATTCATTGGAGCTTTGGCGCGAAATCATGTCTGTTAATTTAGACGGTATGTTTTTAATGGCGCAAGCTGTTGGAAAATATATGTTAGAAAAAAAATCTGGTTCGATTATTCAAACCGCATCAATGTACAGCTTAATTGGCCCTGATCAACGTATTTACGAAGGTTCTAATTATTTGGGTGGAGAAATAAATACCCCCGCTGTTTATACAACATCAAAAGCGGGAGTTATCGGCTTGACAAAGCATTTGGCTACTTTGTGGGGTGAATGCGGTATTCGTGTGAATGCATTGTGTCCTGGTGGTGTAGCAAGCGGGCAAAATAACATTTTTAATCAAAAATACTCTGCGCGTGTACCGATGGGTAGAATGGCAGAAAAAATTGATATCGTTGGACCTATGTTATTTTTAGCGAGTGAAGCTTCAAGATATGTGACGGGGCAAGTGCTTTATGCAGATGGTGGCTTGTCAGCCTGGTGATGAGTGAGTCAGGGAAGATAAAAATGTTTATCCAGCATATAAAACGTTTTATTAATGTAATAAAAACACAAGGTCTTGGCGAAGCGCTTGTTAGAATGATTCAACGCATGCTTTCTTTTGTAATTGCGTTGTTCGTAATTTTAATTTGGCCATTTAAAAAAATCCGATTGATTAGATTACGATCAGCTAGAATAGGGCATTTCGCTGACAATGTTCACTTATTGCTCTGCGCACTCAAATATAATACTTATCCTGAAGAAAAAAATTGCGCACATTTTTATTATACGCAAACCTATGTGCCTATTTCTAACAGCTTTCTTTACAAAATGTGGTCAAGAGTTATAAAAATTGTACCGCCTTGGGGTGCTTTTTGGTCGTATGTTGATGATATTTTGATAATGATATTGAAAGAAAAGTATCGTACGCCATTTAAAAAAATATTTGAAGATTCAATTGGCGGTTATGATATCTGGAATTACCACAGAAAGGGTAAAAATCAATTTATATTTTTTACCGAAGAAGAAAAACAAATGGGTGAGAACCTAAAAGTTAAATTGGGAATCCCAGATGGTAAGCCATTTGTTTGTTTGATGGTAAGAGATGCTGCATATATAAAAAATGTAATGCCTGACACAGCCATTTATGATGAGAATTTCAGAAATGCGGATATTAAAAATTATATTCCCGCGATTCGATTTTTAATTCAGAAAGGTTATTATGTTATCAGGATGGGTAAATATGTAGAAAAAGCTTTGAATATTGAAGATCCAAGGTTCATCGATTATTCTAACCATCCGATTAAATCCGATTTTATGGATATATATCTCAGCGGAACTTGTGCTTTCTTTATAGGCACTTCTTCCGGTCTTGATTCTGTGCCACGCATTATGAATCGACCGGTAGTTACGACTAACGCAATTTTTTTTCAAGAAAAAAGTTATGTTGATTGGACATTTTTAATATTCAAAAATTTGTTTTGTATAAAAACGCAAACACTTGTCTCTTATCGAGAAATATTTAAAGATTATGCGCATTTTATTCTTTCTGGAAAATATACCAATCATAGAGACCCTATTATACAGGAATGGGAAAGAAAAAATTGGGTTTTTATTGAAAATACCCCTGATGAAATTTTAGATGTTGTGAAAGAAATGGTGGATTATCTTGAAAATCCAGCAATTGAAACGCATGAAATGAGAGATCTGCAATTGCTTTTTTGGAAAAATATGCCTTATGAACTAGGGAGAGGCGAAACTTCTTATGAAAGTGTAACCATGCGTATATCCCCATCATTTTTAAAGAGGCATGATAATTTAATAACGAAATTTACGTCGCAAGCCTGCGAAGTGAATTAGGGGACTTAATAATGATAAGGAAGGGTTCTTTTACTCGACGCACTCTTGGTTTAGGGTTGCGAGCAGCAAAAAAGTTACCTCAACTCCCATTTTTTCTAATGTCGCTACCTTTTTCTTTTTTTTTAATCCTTTTGTTCCCGTTTGTAAAAATTAGACTCATTAGATTATGCTCTAATAGAATAGGGCATTATGCTTTAAATACGGAATTATTATTATGCTATTTGGATCATATAAAATCTGATGAAAAAAATGTAAAATATTTTTTTTACTTACTTGATGCGCCTATTTGTAATGCACAATTACACCTTATGTGGAAAAGAGTGATACCTATTCTTCCTTTTGCGAAAATTGTTTCGCAGGTAAATGACGCATTATTATTTATTTTTGGAGACCGATATAAAAATGACGCATTGAAAAAATTTGAAGTAAGTGAGGGTGCCGTTGATCAATTTGGTATGCTTAAAAAAATAGAAAGACCATGCTTATCATTTTTAGAAAATGAAGTCTTTGAAGCAAAAAGGATGATGAGACAATTGGGAATTCCTGATAATGCGCGATTTGTCTGTTTGGTAGTTAGAGATTCGGCATACTTAAATAATTATTATCCAAAGCTTGATTGGAGTTATCATGATCATCGTGATGCGGATATTGATGCGTATCAAAAATCAGCCTTATATTTAGCGGAAATGGGCTATTATGTATTACGTATGGGTAAATATGTAAATAAGAAATTTGACGTTAAACATCGAAAAATAATTGATTATGCAAATCACCCATTACGATCTGATTTTATGGATGTTTATTTGATGGCAAATTGTTCTTTTTGTATTTCAACATGCACCGGATTAGATTGCGTTTCGCAGATTTTTAGGATACCAGTTTTGCATACAAATGTATCACCTATATTTAATCTAACATTAATGTGGTATCCATGCACATTATTAATTCCAAAGCTACTTAAAAATAAAAATACTGGTCTTTTTTTGACGCTCAGCGAATCAGCGAAAGTTTGTCATTCTGTTTCTCGTCAAGTGTTAAATGAATTTTCTCAGAAAGATTTAGTTCTTGTAGAAAATACGGATGAACAGTTGCTAGATGCTGTGAAGCAAATGGAAGCAGAATTAAATAAAAAACATTATCAAACAAAAGATGATCAATTGATTCAAGAGCAATATTGGCAAAATTATAAAAAACATTGCCCAATAAACGTTAAAAATATTTATATTAAAATAGGATCAAATTTTCTAAAAGAAAATAACAGGCTGTTACTTCATTAAGAGCTTATTAATGCGCACACAATTAATTTCTATTTTAAGAATTACAAAAATAATACAAACAGGAAGCACATAATGATCGAATTGATAGACTCAGAGTTAATTGTTAAAAACAAGATTATTGGTTTTACAGATTTAAAAAATAGAATCAATAAAACTGATCGTATAGTGCAATCGCATGGTGTATTTGATTTGCTTCATATTGGACATATTAAGCATTTTCAAGCTGCAAAAAAACAAGGCGACATTTTAATTGTAACAATTACACCGGATCGTTTTGTCAATAAAGGCCCTAATCGTCCTAGATTTACTGAAAAATTACGCGCTGAAGCTGTCGCTGCATTAGACTGTGTTGATTTTGTTATTATTAATTCGTGGCCAACTGCTGTCGAGGCTATTCAATTAATTAAGCCTGCGATTTATGCAAAAGGTGATGAGTATAAAAATAGTGAAAATGATATTACAGGAAAAATCGATGTCGAGGTTATGGCAATGAATGAAATTGGCGGTAGAGTGTTATTTACCAATGAAGCTACCTTTAGTTCATCTACACTCCTCAATGAGTTTTTCTCTCCATTTTCTGAAGAAACTATTTCGTATCTCAGTAATTTTAAAAAACAGTATGATTTTCAAAATATTTCATCTTATTTAGAAAAATCAAAAAATTTAAAAGTACTCTTAATTGGTGAAAGCATCATTGATGCTTATCGTTTTGCCGAAGTAATTGGTAAGTCAGGAAAAGAACCAACGTTGGTTGCAAAATATAGACATCGTGAATTATATGCAGGTGGTATTTTAGCAATGGCAAATCATCTTAGTGATTTTTGTGCGGAAATTACCTGTTTAACTTATCTAGGTGAAAATGCAGAGCATGAAGGTATTATTAAAAATAGCATCGCAAAAAATGTGAATTTAGAAATAATATACAAAAAAAAATCTCCAACTATTGTAAAAACACGTTTTTTAGAAGAATATCTCAAACAAAAATTATTTGAAGAGTATGAAATTAATGATGATTTTTTGGATGCTGATCAACAACATGAATTGCTTAAGAAAATGGAAATTTTATTGAAAAATCATGATATGGTTATTGTGGCGGATTACGGTCACGGATTGCTGGATGATGCGTCAATTGATTATGTAACGCAACATGCAAAATATTTAGCGGTAAATACACAAGCAAATGCTGGAAATAGTGGCTTTAACTTTATTTCGAAATATAAAAAGGCAAATTATGTTGTAGTTGCTTCCAGGGAATTACAATTAAATTATAGACAAAGACACCTTTCTGTTTCTGAACAGTTAAGCAGATTGATATCAGAGCATCAATATGATCAAGCAATGATTACCAACGGAAAAGATGGAGCCTATGTCTGTAAAAAATCAGAATCCATTTGTAAAGTGCCTGCATTTGCAACAGCAGTAGTGGATCGCGTTGGCGCGGGAGACGCGGTCTTGGCTATTTCAAGTCTTTATGCTTACCATCAAGCACCATCAGAATTAATTGCTTTTATTGGAAATGTAGCTGGCGCTGAAGCTGTAAATATTATGGGAAATAAAAGCGCTATTAATAAAATTGGCTTTATAAAACATATTGCCTGTTTGTTGAAGTAAATTATGCTATTAACCAATAAAAAAATACTAATCACTGGCGCAGACGGTTTTATCGGCTCTCATCTCGTAGAATATTTAGTTAATATAGGCTGCTCTGTGAGAGCATTCGTTCTATATAATTCATTTGGAACGTGGGGATGGCTAGACAGCTTACCTCATAAAATAAAGAATAATATCGAAGTCATAATGGGTGATATTCGCGATCCGCATAGTGTAAAAACAGCGATGCAGGGATGTGATGTTGTCTTGCATTTAGCAGCATTAATTGGTATCCCTTATTCTTATCACTCACCAGATACTTACATCGATACGAATGTCAAAGGCACATTAAATATTGTGCAAGCAGCACGAGAATTAAGTGTTTCAAAGGTAGTGCATACATCTACCAGCGAAGTGTATGGTACAGCGCGTTATGTGCCGATTGATGAGGCACATCCACTACAAGGGCAGTCGCCGTACTCAGCAAGTAAAATTGGTGCAGACCAAATTGCGATGTCATTTTATACTTCATTTGGCGTGCCTGTGAGCATTATTCGTCCGTTCAACACTTTTGGACCCAGGCAATCTGCTCGCGCATTTATTCCAACAGTAATAACTCAAATAGCAAATGATTGTGAAAAAATTAAACTGGGTTCCTTGCATCCAACGCGTGATTTTACATTTGTCAAAGATACTGCAAAAGCATTTGTTGCAGTTACTGAATCGGATTATTCTGTTGGTGAGATAATCAACGCTGGCAGCAATTTTGAAATTTCCATGCAGGATACCGTCAAAATGATCGCCGAATTAATGGGCGCAGATATTGATGTTGTAGAGGATGAGCAGCGTATTCGGCCAATAAATAGCGAAGTGGAGCGGTTATGGGCAGATAATAACAAAGCATTTCGCTTAACCAATTGGCAACCAGAATATGCGAGTATTTCTGGGTTTAAACGTGGTCTTGAAGAAACCATACGGTGGTTTTTACAGAGTGAAAATAATAAACTTTATAAACCAACGGCATATAATGTATAAAAAAATTATAAATGCACTTTGTACAAATTCATCTGATGCTAATAAAGGGGTGTTGTCGTTACACGAACCCTGTATCGCTGGTCATGAATGGGATTACGTAAAAGAATGTTTAGATACTGGCTGGGTTTCTTCCGTTGGGAAATTTGTTGATCGTTTTGAAAATGATTTAGCGCATTTTACAGGTGCAAAATATGCGATTGTGACAACAAATGGTACTGCCGCACTACATATTTGTTATTTACTGGCTGGGGTGAAGCAGGGTGATGAAGTTTTAGTACCAGCATTAACATTTGTAGCCACATGCAATGCGTTACATTATTGTGATGCAATTCCTCATTTTTTCGATTGCGATGAAAAATACTTAGGTGTCGATGTTGAAAAACTAAAAAATTACTTAGAAGATATCACAATTATAAAAGATAAAACGTGTTTTAATCGATTAACTGGACGTCCAATTCGCGCATTGTGTGTGATGCATACGTTTGGTCATCCAGTTGACTTAGATGCACTTTCTGAATTGGCGCTGCAATATCACCTGAATTTGATTGAAGATGCAGCTGAAGCGTTGGGCTCATATTACAAAGGCAGGCACGTCGGCCATCACGGATTGGTTGGTGCATTGAGCTTCAATGGTAATAAAATTATTACAACTGGCGGCGGCGGTGCAATTTTAACGAATAATGAAAAAATTGCGAAGCGCGCAAAACACATCACAACAACTGCGAAGATTCCACATGCTTATTTATACCAGCATGATGAAATTGGTTTTAATTATCGTATGCCAAATATCAATGCGGCTATGGGTTGCGCGCAGCTTGAAAAATTATCATATTTTTTAAAAGTAAAGCGTGCATTATCTGAAAACTATCAAGAAAAATTTTCTGAAATTTCAGCGGTCCGTTTTATGAGCGAGCCCCCCTTTGCAAAAAGTAATTATTGGTTAAATGCTATTTTTGTCGAGGAAAATGCGCGCGACGAGATCCTGGAAAGATTAAATCAGGAAAGAATTTCTGTGCGTCCTGCGTGGGAATTGATGCATCATTTGTCGATGTATCGTGATGTTCCCCGCATGGATTTGTCTACTGCAGAAAAGATATCTAAGCAAATTATTAATATTCCGAGTAGTGTAGTTTTAGGAGAGTGTCTTGTCAATAAACAGACAACCACTGCGTAAAATCGCAGTCGTCAGTGGCACTCGTGCTGAATATGGCTTACTTAAAAGCTTGCTTTATGAAGTTAAATCAGATGCTGATTTAATATTACAATTAATTGTAACAGCCATGCACTTATCGCCCGAGTTTGGGTTAACCTATCAATTGATTGAGCAGGATGGCTTTCAAATCGATGCTAAAGTGGAAATGCTTTTATCGAGTGATTCAGCAGTGGGTGTTGCAAAATCGGTGGGTATTGCTGTGGTAAGCTTTGCTGATGCGTTTGAGCGTTTAAAACCAGATTTAATTGTGATACTGGGCGATCGTTTTGAAATACTAGGTGCGGCGCAAACAGCGATGATCATGAAAATCCCTGTCGCGCACATTCATGGCGGCGAACTAACTCAGGGAGCTATTGATGACAGCATTCGTCATGCAATTACTAAAATGTCGCATCTGCATTTTACTGCAGCTGAGAGCTATAAAAATCGTGTGATTCAAATGGGCGAGCAACCTGGAGTTGTATTTAATACGGGTGCACCAGGCATTGAACGCATAAAAAAAATGCGTTTTTTAGCTCAAAATGAGCTAGAAAAGAGATTAGATTTTTATTTTACATACCCGACATTTTTAATAACTTACCATCCGGCAACATTACAGCTGAGTAAAATTAAGGAAGAGTTAAATCATCTGTTTTCCGCACTTGATTTTTTTCCTTCTGCAAAAGTTATTTTTACCAAGTCCAATGCGGATGAAGCGGGTCGATTGGTTAATCAGCAGATTGATTTATACGTAGAAAAAAAACCTGAGCGGATGAAAGCGTTTACCACCATGGGTGATTTGAATTACCTAAGCACAATGTATTACTGCGATGCTGTGATTGGAAATTCATCCAGTGGCGTCATCGAGGCGCCTGTGCTGCATAAACCTTCTGTTAACATAGGAAATCGACAAATGGGACGACTGCTTGCAGATTCAGTTATTCATTGTGGCGTTTCCGCATCAGAAATTAAAATAGCAATCAAAAAAGCATTATCCGTAAAATTTAAAGCTATTGTTAAAAAAACCATTTCACCGTATGATGCGGGAAATACCGCGCAAACAATTAAGAACGTTATTAAAACGATTAATTTAAAAAAGATCATTCAAAAAGAATTTTATGATTTAAAGGCTTATGGAAATGAACAGCCAAAAAGTTTATGTGATAGCTGAAGCAGGCGTGAATCATAATGGTGATTTAAATCTTGCCTTGCAGTTAATTGATGCAGCTGTCTATGCAGGCGCTAATGCAGTAAAATTTCAAACATTTCAAACTGAACAACTGGTATCACGCTGGGCACCAAAAGCCGCGTATCAAAAGAAGAATACAGATATCGCCGAATCTCAATATCATATGCTAAAAAAATTAGAATTGAGTTTTGATGATCATATTATTTTAAAATCATATTGTGAAAAAAATGATATTGAATTTTTGTCCACACCATTTGATTTAAAAAGCACAGATTTTTTATTGAATATACTGCAATTATCAACCATTAAAATTGCTTCTGGCGAAATAACAACAGCACCCTTATTGCTCCAAATCGCAAAAGCGCAGCCGTCAATTATTTTATCAACTGGAATGTCAACGTTGGGTGATATTGAGCAGGCACTAGCTATCATTGCGTTTGGGTATTTACAATGCGATGAAAATCCTTCAATGGATGCATTTATGCGTGCGTATTACTCAACTGAAGGACAAAAAAAGTTAAAAGAAAAAGTGTCATTATTGCATTGCACATCTGATTATCCGGCAGATTTTAATGGTGTAAATTTACGCGCAATGGATACATTAAGATCTGCTTTTAATTTACCCGTTGGATATTCGGATCACACAAGAGGTATTTCAATCCCTATTGCTGCTGTCGCAAGAGACGCTGCTATTATTGAAAAACATTTTACACTGGATCGATCCTTGCCTGGTCCTGATCATAAAGCATCACTCGAACCCGATGAGTTAAAAAACATGGTTGCTGCCATTAGAGAAGTAGAGTGTGCATTGGGAAATTCTCTAAAAATACCGACTCAGAAAGAATTGGAAACAAAATCAGTTGCACGTAAAAGTATTATTGCTGTACAACCGATAAAGCAGGGTGAAGCATTCACAGAAAAAAATATAAGTTTGCAACGACCGGGAATCGGCGTTTCTCCATTGCGATACTGGGAATATTTAAAACGTGTTGCATGTCAAGATTATCAAGCAGGTGAGTTAATCAATGAGTAGGCCCATTTTTATCATTGGCGCTGGTGGACATGCAAAAGTATTATTGGAATGTTTGAGCCAAAATTCTGAAGTTGAGGTTGCTGGTTTTTTAGAGGTTGATGAAAAATTAATCGGGTTGTCTCTCAAAGGTTTTCCTATTTACGAGCAAGAATCTATCTTAAAAAAATATACTCCGAATGATATTTTTCTTGCAAATGGTCTTGGATCAACTGGAATCCCACATTTACGAGCAAAACAATTTGAAAAATTAAAAAAAAGCGGGTTTGATTTTTATTCCGTCATCCATCCGATTGCTTATTTTTCTACCGACACTGCAATCGGAGAAGGTGTGCAATTATTAGCAAGAAGCACTATTTTAACCGGCACAAAAATTGGTCATAACGTGATTGTGAATACATCAGCGTCAATTGATCATGATTGCACTATTGGAAACCATGTGCATATAGCGCCTGGTGTTGTATTATCGGGTAGTGTAAAAATAGATGACTTTTGTCATATTGGCGTTGGAGCAAAGATCATTCAAGGCATACACATTGGCGAAAATTCCTTAATAGGCGCCGGAGCCGTGGTGATTTCAGATTTACCTTCAAATAGTCGCGTTGCTGGAGTGCCTGCAAAACCCGTATAAAGATAAATGGATTTAATATGTCGATAAATAAGGACAACTGGCAACGCATTTTAATTTCGCCAGATATTTCTGTCATTTCAGCGATAGAAAAAATTGATAAAGAAGCTTTGCGTATATTACTAGTTGTTGATGCAGAGCATGTTTTGTTAGGCGTGGTTACCGATGGTGATATTCGTCGACATTTATTAAAGCATGGTAGCTTAGATGCGCCAGTGCATGAAATGATGGGTAAAAATCCAAAGGTGGGTTTAGAAACACAAGATAAAGACCAGTTGTTAATGAAAATGCAAAATTTAAATATTTTGCATCTGCCCATTGTAGATTCAGGGAATAAGGTGGTTGGTTTAGAAACCCTTAATCATTTGACCGCAAAAAAACAGCATAATAATTCAGTGATATTTATGGCAGGTGGTCTTGGAACTCGTTTGCATCCATTAACATTAGATTTTCCAAAGCCATTGGTGAAAATTGGAAATAAACCTATCTTAGAAATTTTATTAGAAAACTTTATTGGTCGTGGATTTCAGCATTTTTATTTTTCTGTTAATTATAAAGCGACTATGATTCAAGATTATTTTGGTTTTGGTGAGAAATGGGGTGTGCACATAGAATATTTACAGGAAGATTGTGCATTGGGCACTGTCGGAAGTTTGAGATTATTGCCTTCTGCCCCATTACTGCCATTTTTTGTTGTTAATGCGGATATTATGACGAATTTAGATTTTGATCGAATTCTTGAATTCCATCAATATCACTTACATCAACCTATTGCAACTATTTGCGTGAGACAATATGAAAATAGAATTCCTTATGGGGTTATGAGCATTGATCCAGATCGCCATAATTTAATAAATATTCAAGAAAAGCCAGTACATTCCTTTTTTGTAAATGCTGGCATATATGTTTTAAATCCTGAAGTTTTACAATATTTTCCAAACAATAATTGTTTTTATGATATGCCCTCTTTTTTATTGGAATTAATTAAAAAAGATAAATTTGTTGCTACTTTTCCTATCCGAGAATATTGGCTAGATGTGGGATCCCATGAAAGTTTATCCCAAGCGATTTTCGATTATCAAAGAGTATTTGCATAATGAATTTAAAAGTTTTATGGGTAACCTCCGAATTTCCTAAGCATAAAAAAAGTAATCGGAATCTTTATTTGTGGCATTCTTTAGAGGCACTGCAACATGCAAATGTAGAGGTAATTGTATTATACACGCCCGCGTGGAAACCGTTTTATCGCAAGTTGTTTTTACATAAAGAATTTCCAATTAATATAAAGACAAGTCGACATTTTTCATTTCCGCGTCATTATTTTCGACGCATTTCTAATTTTTTATATATCACTCAGATCGTATCAAAAATTAAAAAATTAAATATTGCTCATCAATTTGATATTATTCATGCACACGGTGAAATTGCAGGTTTAGCTGCAACAAAAGCAGCGCATGAAATCGGCATTGCTTCTGTTGTTACAATTCATGGCATCGATATGTCGCCACGTATGCTAAAAGGATATAAAAAAAAACTGTTCCATCCGGTTTTTAATCTAGCCAATAAAATTATTTACGTAGGAGAGCCGCTCAAAAAATATTTTTTAGAGAAAATAGATAAAAACGTAAAGTGTAGTATCGTTGAGAATGGTTTTAGATTACCCGACAATCAATGTGTTGCACGATATAATGAGGGATGTATCCGTATTATTAGCGTGAGTAATTTGCACGAAGGAAAAGGAATTGATTTAATGCTTCGAGTATTAGCTCAACTTAAAAACCAAGGCATAATAAATTGGCTTTACACAATCATTGGTAGTGGCGATCAAAAACCTTATTTAGCGCAGCTTGTTCATCAATTTGATTTGGGTAAGCAGGTAATATTTTTGGGAGATTGTTCACATGATAAAGTCTATGAAAATTTAGCTCTATCAGATGTTTTTTGCTTGCCTTCATACCGGGAAGCATTTGGAATCGCATATATTGAGGCAATGGCACATGGACTGCTAACCATGGGTGTTAAAGGACAAGGTCCACAAGCGTATATAGAACATGGAAAAACAGGGTTTTTAGTTGAACCAAAAAGTATTAATAGTTTGTATAATGCGTTAAATACGGTGATTAATAATTTTGAGGCGATGTGTAAAATTGCAGAAAATGGTAAGCAACATGTATTAGCAAATTATACATGGAAAAAACATGCTAAAAATCTGATAGATGTTTACAAGGAAGTTTGTCAGTGAAAAATGTTAATAATAAAATTCTGATGATTTTTATTGAACCAACGCCTTATATTTTGGGGCTAATTGAACGCGGTTTTTCTATTACAGATGAATTGGATGTTGTTTTTTTATCAGAAAATGTATCTCAATCTTGGAACTTAAAATCATACCAAAGAATATACCCCATTATTAAATCAAAAAAACAATTATTATCACTCTTTATTAATATTTTTTTTAAAAGAAAGTATCGGTTAATACATCTTGCCGGATGGAGTAATAAATTTATTTTATTTGTAATAATCCTGTCTCGATTATTTTTTATTCCAGCGATTGTTGAGTCGGATACAATCTTGTGTCTTGATATTCCGCTTTGGAAAAGAATAATAAAAAGATGTTTTTATCCCATCCTATTTAAATTACCTGTATTTTTTCTACCTGGTGGTACCAGGCAAGCGCAATATTTAGCTCATTATAGTGTTGCTCATAAAAAAATGATGAAGGCACAGATGACGGTTGATGTAGATGACATCAAGAATAAAATTGGAAAGATATCGTTGTCAGAAAGAAATCAGCTAAGATTGCTGAATCAATCGAATCAAGAAGATGTGATATTTTTATTTGTTGGACGATTATTAGATTGGAAGGGTATTCGTGAATTGATTGCAGCAATCGCAATGATTACTGATCCTCGTGCAAAGTTATGGATAGTGGGTTCAGGTGAATTGCAGAATGAGGTTAAATCGGCAGCTATGCACTCTAAAAAAATAACCTATTTTGGCAGGGTAGAGGGTGATCGCTTATGGGAAATTTATTTTGCTGCGGATGTATTTGTGATACCTTCGCATTCGGAGCCTTGGGGGCTAGTGGTGAACGAAGCAATGGCGGTGGGTCTTCCCGTAATTGCCACACAGCGGGTAGGTTGCATTGATGATTTAATTTTAAATAAGAACACGGGTTTAATTATTGAACAAAAGAATAGCATCGCAATACACGAAGCGATGTCATTTATGTTAAATTCTAGCAAGATAAGAAAAGAAATGGCAAAAAAAGCTTCAGAACATGCTGCGACCTGGACACTAAAAAATGAAGCAAGCAACATAATTAAAGCATGGAAAAAAAGTGGTTGGAGTGGAAATGTATATTCGTAAAAGATCATTTTTTGAAATAATTTTTATATCCACCGCTGTTTTTTTTGTTTGCATGGGCACCTCTTTTATTGATGATATGGGTGCTTCAAATCTACGCTGGATATTTGTTTTTTTGTTATTCTTATACTTATTTTTAAATAAAAAATTATTAATTTATGTAAGATATCAGTGGAAAGTTTTGCTTTTAATTTATTTGACCTGGTGTATTCTGACAACGTTGTGGTCACCAATACCGTTGTTAACCTTTTTAAAAAGCGCATTGTTTTCTTTTAATGTTATTGTCCTGCTTTCTGCCGGATGTTTGTGGGTAATTAAATATGGGTATGAGCGCAGCTTACAATGGTTATTTTTAATATTGCTGACTGTTCTTGTTTCTGGATTAAGGGGTGGCGCTTCGGCAGGAAGCCTGGATTATTATGGCGCGTTTAATTTATATTCTGGATTAAATGGCAATGCCAATGCTTTTGGTTTTTTAACAGCCATTGTTTCACCACTTATTTTTTTAAAAATATATCAAAATAGAGCGAGCAGGTGGTCGTTTTTCTTCTGGATTTTTGTTTTAATTTTGGATATTCATTTTCTAATAGCCTCTTATTCTAGAAGTTCTTTTGTAATTTTTTCGTGCGTTTTGGCATGTTTTACTCTCAGTTTTCCTCTTACAAAAAAAATCCTCATCGCATTTCTTTCATTTTTTTGCCTTAGTATTGTACTGTTAATGATGCCAGTGAGTTATCTGGAAGGTATGATCGTTAACCATATTGGTAAGTCTAGAGGCTCGATAAATAGCTTTAATTTAAATGGAATTATTCAGTCTAGAGATTCTGTATGGAAGCAATCTGTCGCGCGTGCTGAAAGAGGTGGATTCATGGGGGGAGGATTTGCTGCTACTATTGGCATTAATGATTTTTCCGCCAAAGAGTTATCAAGTCAGGTGTCGGCAAAATATGGACATGAGAAGGGAAATTCTCAACTGGCAATCATGGAAGAAACCGGAATTATCGGAATAGTTTTATACGCCTTAATCTTAATTTCTTTTTTTAGTTGCGCGATCCCCTGCTATCTTCGATTACAAGGTGTTGAAAGAGTTACCATGGGGACTACATTAGGAGCCATTCTCGGTTTGTTGATGGAGTCCCTTGTGGAGGGATGGTGGGACTCAGCAGCAGGACCTGAAGTTATTTGTTTTTGGACATTGGTAGGTATCATATATGGTATGATTTATTTGCAAAAAAGAAAATCATACGATGCGGATATTCAATGAAACAAAAGTTACTGCACACATTTTATTTTTTTTCATCATATGTTGGATTATTTCGTTTATTTTATTACATAAACCGTCGTCAAAAAATAATTTTGACTTATCATAATATTATTCCAGATGATTTATTTGACGATAGTGTGCATTTAGGTGTTTCACACCGCGAATCTGTATTTGAAAATCATATCAAATTAATCAATCGCCGATTTTCAAAAGATAAAATTTGCATTACTTTTGATGACGGCTATAAAAATCAATTTGAAATCGCACCTAAAATTTTGGAAAACTATGGATTGCGCGGTGTTTTTTTTATTACATTTAAATTAATAGTTGATAAAATCACGTTAACTATTGACAAAATCATGTTGTGGTTGAGTTATGTGCCAGTGGGTAATTACCAAATTTCTGACATGCAATTTAATATTAACGCAGATAATCGCTTTGAAATTGCTTCGATACTTTATGAAACATTGCTATTTAGTTATCCGCTGTGGGATACCATTGAAAATCAATTAAATAATAATTTTGCTTTTGATGAGCTAAAAGTTAACCCTCATTTAAAAAAATTACGTTTTGATCCGATGCAAGAAAGCGATTTACTAGAATTAATGGATCGCGGTCATACTGTTGCTGCGCATAGCTGGGATCATAAACCACTGGCGACTTTACCGATAGAAACGCAACGTCAAGATTTTATAAAGTGTACAATGTATGCTGCAAAATACTGCAATTCACGTTCATACAGCTATCCTTATGGTGGCAAAGAAGAGGTTTCTCCATTAACAATCCGTTTGTGTAAGGAATATGGTTTTATTGCGGCTTACACCAACAATCCCTCATTGATTTGCCAATCAGAAGATGTTAATTTTCAGTTGCCGCGCATCAGTTTACCTAATCATAATAATTATTATGTTCTGGATGCTAAGCTTTCTGGATTTGAATTGTTTTGTAAAGCTATTGTGAAAACAGTGATTTTTATCGGGAAATTGCGATGGAAAAGCAAGATTTTGTTGAATGGATAATACAGTGGATTAAAAATAAAACAAATGCTGCCGTAAAATTTGATCTTGATAGTAATTTTTTCAGTAGTGGACTACTCAATTCATTTGAAACGTTGCAATTAGTAATGGATATTGAAGCTTCATTGCAGCTTTCATTGCCAGATAGTGCGCTTACTGATGTTCGATTTTCTAACATCAATGGATTGGCAGATATATTATTTGAACACAGTAAATGGATTGCTTATGTTGAATGATACTAAACGCAGCGCGATTGCAAATTTATTGTTTCATTGTGGCCATGTGAAACCAGAAGACAATGCTTTAATTTTATGCGACCCAGAAACACGATCTATGGCAGATGCGTTCATTATGGTTGCATCAACGCACAAAATAAAACTACATTTATTGGAAATTCCTGCGTTAACCAACCATGGCGCTGAACCGCCAGAGTATGCAGCAAAAGAAATGGAATCCGCAACGCTGATCATGAGCCTTTGTGGATTTTCTTTAGCACACAGCAAGGCACGCATTAATGCCGCTAAGCATGGAGCGCGTTTTTTAAGTCTCCCGCTTTATACATGGAATTTACTTGAAGATCCTAGTTTGCATATCGATTTTAAATCTCACGCCAAACAAGTTCAAAATTTTGCGGATGCATTTTCACTGGGTGAAAAAATTCATGTGTATACAGAAGCAGGCACTGATATTTCGCTTAAAATAAATGGGAGAATAGGAAATTATTGCCCTGGTTTTGTTGAGCGGGCGGGTGACTTGGGTTCACCGCCGGATATTGAAGCAAATGTTTCACCTATTGAAAACAGCGCAGAAGGAATTGTTGTCATTGATGGTTCTATTACCCACCCAAATTTTGGACTTTTGAAATCACCTGTTACATTGACAATTAATAATGGGAAAATTATTCAGTTTGAAAGCGACGACAAAAAACAAGTTTCCATGTTAAATGAATTATTCGGTTCGCTCGATTCAAAACGCCGCGTATTGGCAGAATGCGGTGTTGGATTAAATCCCGCTGCAAAATTAACAGGAATTATGTTAACGGATGAGGGCGCATTAGGGTATTTGCATTTTGGTTTTGGCGCAAATCATACTGTTGGTGGTTTGAATGAGGTTGATTTTCATCTGGATTTTGTATTTCGTGCGGCCACATTAACCGTAGATTCAAAAATTTTAATTCAAGGCGGAGTTCCGCAAATATGACAGAAAAGATGAAATCACTTTTTTTTGATTTAAGCGAAATAGCAAAAGATACAGATCAAATTGCCTTGCTGGATTCAAATGATCGAGTGGTTACATACAGGCAGTTGGTTGATTTTGTTGATCGCGCTCATGGTTGGCTAAATTCAATGGGTCTGAAATCGGGTGATGCCTTGATTGCTCTACTACCAAATTCCATTGAAACAATCATTTTATTTTTGGCCAGCTTACGAGCGGGACTGGTTTATGCGCCGCTACCTTGTACAGCTACATTATCTGAAATAACACGATGGAAAAAACGTGTAAATGCAAATTTTTGCTTGTTAGCAAATCCAGTAAGTGGCACGTTACAGGATCAGATAAGTAATTTAAATTGGCGAGTCGAAGTAGTTCGCATTGGATTCGAATTGAATTGGCCTGAATGCGAAAAAAAAGAGGTTGAAAAAACAGGAACATTGGTTATGCCGTCTAGCGGATCCACAGGAGAACCTAAGGCGATTTTGTTGAGTGTCGATCATTTATGGAATTCAGCTAAAACTTTCTTAAATTATCATCAAGTGGAGAGGAGCGTAATCCGATTTTGGAACTATTTGCCCATGTCCTATCTAGGCGGTCTTTTTAATTTAACGCTTATCCCATTAGTTGCAGGGGGCAGTGTTTTTGTAGATGATGCTTTTAATGGAAAAACTTTTTTGGGTTTTTGGTCTACAATTGCACGACATAACATTAATAGTATCTGGCTTGTCCCATCTATATTGCGTGGTTTGTTAGCTTTATCCAATCGCATCGGACAGAATCGTGTGTATCCACCCATACGACATTGTTTTTTAGGTACGGCCCCTATTTTTCTGGAGGAAAAACAAAAATTTTTTGAAGTATTTGGTATTCAGCCATTGGAAAATTACGGATTAAGTGAAACCACTTTTATTAGTAGTGAAAAAATGAATCATTTAGATTCGCGTTGTCAAAACAGTGTGGGCAATAAAATGCCGCACGTGGAAATTAAACTTAAGCCGGCTAATGATCCGGAAAAAAGAGAGATGACTGAAATTTGGGTTAAAACACCTTATCTTATGTTGTGTTATTTGGATGAAAAGGGTGTGACCAACCCATTGTTAGATGACCAAGGTTTTATGCCCACTGGAGATTTTGGTGAAATAGTCAATAACCAGTTATTAGTGACTGGACGTCGACGAGACATTATTAAAAAAGGCGGCATTTTAATTTTATTGCGTGAAATTGAACATTTAGTGGGTAATTATCCTAAAGTGAGTGAAGCTGCAGCTGTTAAAATTGATCACCCGTTTTATGGAGAAAGTTTTAATTTATATGTTTGTTTAGAAAAGTCGGTTATTGATTGCGCCAAATTTCAAAAGGAATTAACAAATTGGATACATAAGCAATTAGCGCAAGATAAATGGCCGGAAAAAATTTTTTTGCGTCGAGATTTTCCAAGAACCAATACAGGCAAGATTCAAAAACATCTTTTAGAAACAAGGACTGTGGCGCATGCTGAATAAACCAATGCCAATAAGCAGAAAAGTACAAGAAATTCCAGAAGCATTATCTGTTTATTTTAATCAATTAGTTTATGAATTAAAACGTATGCAACACGATATAATTACATTGTCACTAGGAGAAGCATTTTTTGAAATTCCACAATTTGATTTTCAGCAATTAGATTTTAACCGCGGTTATCATTATTCTCACAGTCGGGGATTGCCAGAATTACGTGAAAAAATAGCGCAGTATTATCAAAAACAATATCAAACAAAAGTTCAGGCTGACGATATTATTATTTCAGCTGGTTCGAAAATTATCATTTACATGTGTATGCAAGCTGTAATCAATCCAGGAGAAGGTGTAGTTATTCATGAACCCGCTTGGTTGAGCTACCAAGAACAAGCGCGTCTTATTTCTGCGACGGTTAGTTTTATTCCTTATGATTGCCCATGTAACGATTTTGAAAAATACTTTAATGACAATACACGCATGTTGATATTAAATAATCCGAATAATCCATCCGGGAAGACTTATTCTTCAAAAGAGCTTATTGCACTGTATAAAATATGTCGAAGTCGTGGCATTTATATTTTGATGGACGAAGCATACAGCGATTTTGTTATTGATCATTCTTTTTTTTCAATGGCCAATCTTATTCCATCGCTTGATGGTATTATTATCGTCAATTCATTATCGAAAAATATGGGCATGTCGGGATGGCGTATAGGTTACGCTATTACAAGTCAGCCCGTTTTAAAGGCGCTTCTAAAATTAAATCAGCATTTGATTACATGTGCCCCAACGATTCTTCAGCAATATCTTGCAAGATATTTTGATGAAATACTTTCATTTACATCATCGCAAGTCACCGATGTCGTTGAGAAAAGAAAGCGAATTGCAAAGCGAATGGATGAAATAGGTTTGAGATATCTCCCAGGAAACACGACTTTTTATTTTTTCATTCATACTGATCCCTATCGTGGCAACATCCATGATTTAGCATTATACTTTCTTTTGGAGAAAGGAATTTGTGTTGTTCCTGGGTGTTCGTATGGACAAAGCACGGAGAATTTTTTTAGAATCTCAATTGGCGCTGAGTCTGAAGAAAGAATCGATTGCGCATTGCAAATAATATATGATTTTATAAATTCTGATCCAATAGATAGTCTTCACGTACATCAAGAATTAAAAAGATTGGCGCTACCTGAATTTGCAACAAGAAAGATTTATCCACAACTAGCAGCTGTATTTGAATGACAATTTCTGAAATCAGCGTTAAAAAAACAACAGTAAATGATTTTGAAAAAATATATTTGTTGTTATTGGCATTTGATTCTCCTTTTTCGCGTG
>Ga0207016_1088_pt1 | contig 19401 bp, 14 predicted proteins | sample Alteio_BWMinCont_54_FD_153469 | JGI IMG/M metagenome (GOLD analysis project Ga0207016, IMG submission 153469) | Enriched cells from forest soil in Barre Woods Harvard Forest LTER site, Petersham, Massachusetts, United States -... | ecosystem: Environmental > Terrestrial > Soil > Temperate forest >...
TTACAACAGAAGATTATATGAGTAGTGTGTTAGGATTGGATGGTGACGACGCTTTGGACCTTTCTGCTAATACCGCAAGAGGCAGGGCAAGACCATTTATCAATTCAGGCTTTTCTTTAAGTGGAAAAAATGCAATGACTTTAGATCAGACACCTTTTAATGTTGTATTGAATACGGATAGTCTTACCGTTAGTTATAATTTATCATCCTATGTAAATACACCTTTGCGGTATGATTTCTTTTATGCTAACCAGGGAGTGGTGTATGATTCTGCAGACGCAGTATGGATAAGAGGAAGTGAAAACGATCCATGGATAAGAGCCTATGATCTGTTTGCCAATCAAAACTCTTTAGGGAATTATAAACATGCGCAATTTAGTATTGATAATACTTTAAAAAGTGCAGTGCCCGCACAAACAGTGTCTGCAACTTTTCAAATAAGATTCGGAGAAGTAGGACAGGGTTCAGTTAATACTCCGCAACCGGATAATAGCACCGATAACGGATATACGTTTGATAGTTTAACACTTGACCTTGCAACAAACGATGTGGCATTAGTAAAGATATTGTCACCTGATAGCACCGGTTGTGGAACAACTGCAACAACACCTATTGTTGTACAAGTAAGAAATTACAATAATACTGCTTTGACAAATGTGCACGTTAATTATCAGATCAATGGAGGCGCTGTTGTTAATGAGATAATTTTTATTCCGGCAGATACCGTCATTAATTATACTTTTTCACAATTGGCAGATCTTTCGGCTTACACAGATTTTACTATCAACGCCTGGGTGTATTATGCTCCGGATACATATCATGATAACGATAGTGTTTTAAATTATACCATTCATAATAGTCCGGTCATTACAGCATATCCATATCTTGAAAGCTTCGAAAACAACAATGGTTATTTTTATGCAGGCGGTACAAATTCGGATTGGCAATGGGGTGCTCCTCATAAAGCGATTATCGATAAAGCCGCTAATGGAAATAATTGTTGGGTAACCAATCTGTATGGTAATTATCAGGATGACCAAACATCTTATTTGTATTCTCCTTGTTTTGATCTAAGCAGTTTAGCCCATCCAATGCTTTCGTTTAGTCATATTTTTCAGACAGAAGATACCTATGATTTTACCTGGGTCGAATATTCAACAGACGGAAAAACCTGGCAAAAATTAGGCGCGGCAGGTGCCGGTATCAATTGGTACAATGATGCATCGACAGAAGGCTGGACAGGCGCCGATACTATATGGCATGTAGCAAGTATCGGAATACCTACAAATGCCAGCACTGTAAAATTTCGTTTTGTTTTAAGCAGCGATCCTGCGGTTAATTATGCGGGTGTTGGTATTGATGATATACATGTATTCGACAGCGCTACAATTTACACGGGCATTGGTATAACAAATAATACACAAAATGTAAGCGGAAATAATTGGATCGATTTCACCTCCGGCGGAAAAATGATCGCATCGATCAATCCTAATGGAATGAATTTAGGATTGACGAATGTGCAAGTGTATCCTTATACTGGTTCATCACGTAATATCAATGACCACTATTATTTGAACAGAAATATTGTTATTCAGCCATCCAATCAGCCAACAGGAAAAGTAAGTGTTCGTTTTTATTTTACAGATATAGAAGCAGATAGTTTGATCAATGCAACTGTTGGTTGTGCAGCTTGCGTTCCCACACCTGAAAGCGCTTACGAATTGGGCGTTACAAAATTTAACGGCAGCCTTACAAATGAAAATGGAACATTGAGTGATAATGCGGGCGGATACTATTTATACGTACCTCGTTCAAGTGTGAGTATAGTGCCTTACAATAATGGCTACTACAGTGAGTATAGTATAAGTAGCTTTGGTGAATTTTGGATGGATAACCTTGGCTTTGTTGATACACTGGCAGCTGTTACATTTACAGCGGTTGAAAAAATGAATCAATCTCAATTAAAATGGACAACCCTGGACGATGCAGGCACTTATAAATATATTATAGAAAGAAGTGGCAACAATATAACGTACGATTCAATAGGATATGTGTTCTCGAATAATTTAAGTTCACCAAGCGAATATGATTTTACAGATGTAGAGCCGCTTGCTGATAGTGATTATTATCAACTCAAAATAATAGCGTTGGATGGCTCTGTTACTTACTCCGCTATACGCTTATTAGTTTATAATGATTATGGCATTTGGGCAAACCCCAATCCGGTAAAAGATGGAATGATCTATATCTCTTCTTTAAGCGATGCCAGCAATGCGGTGTTAATGGATGAATCTGGTAAACACGTGCAATCCTATAAATTACAAGGGAAAAATAATGTTATCAATGTCAGCAATGTTCCTAAAGGAATGTATATGTTGAAAATAGTTACCGAAAATTCTACACAGACGAAAAAAATATTTGTAGAATAAAGTATTCTCTATCTTTAAAAAAAATATTATGCCATTAGAACCCTGGCGCACCGGCAAGGTGATAAAGATCGAACAACAAACTTATAACACAAGGCGCTTTTGGATACAAGTGCCCGAGCTTACTTCATTTGATTTTAAACCCGGACAATTCGTTACGCTCGATCTGCCTATTCATGAAAAGCCCAATAAACGCTGGCGCAGTTATTCTATTTCAAGCTGGCCGGATGGTACCAATGTTTTTGAATTGTGTATTGTGTTGTTAGAAGGTGGTTTAGGCACAACGTATTTATTCAACGAAATTGTTGAAGGAAGTGAATTAACCTTACGCGGCCCGGTTGGCGTATTTACTTTGACTGAAGAAAATTTACAAGCAGATATATTTCTAATTGCAACGGGTACAGGTATAGCACCTTTTCGGAGCATGGTCAATTCGATCAAACTCCATAACACGCCGCATAAAAATATACACCTCATTTTCGGTTGTCGTACACAAAAAGACCTGTTGTATTACGATGAGTGTAAACAGTTAGAAAAAGATTTGCCCGGCTTTCATTATCACCCTGTATTATCAAGAGAAGAATGGGATGGATATAAAGGATATGTTCATGCTATTTATCATGAGCTTTGTCAGCCGAAACAGCCTGCTTATTTCTTTTTGTGTGGGTGGAAAGCAATGGTAGATGAAGCCAAGCAAAGAATATTGGAATTAGGATATGATAAGAAAGCAATTCATTTGGAATTGTACGGATAGTTTATATCTTTTTGATAAGCCCATCAGCCAACAAATATTTTTGTTGGTTGTGTTTACAAACAGCTTCATTTTTTTTATCGAATTGCAATGCGTTTCCGGCTTCACTTACCCAGCCTTTTTGTGTAGCAGGGTTTCCGATCATCAACGCATATGGTAAAACATCTTTTGTTACAACTGCTCCTGCACCGATCATAGCATATTCGCCAATTATTATTCCACAAAGTATAGTTGCATTGGCACCTATTGTTGCTCCTTTTTTTACGAGGGTTGGTTTAAATTCTTTTTTGCGTTCGATAAAACTGCGCGGGTTGATCACATTTGTAAATACAGCGGATGGCCCTACAAATACATCATCCTGTAATTGCACATTATTATAAACGGAAACATTGTTTTGGATTTTTACGCGATTGCCCACGATGGCATGGTCATCTACAAAAACATTTTGCCCAAGATTGCAATGGTTGCCAATGATCGCTTTGGGCATAATATGGCTGAAGTGCCAGATATGGGTGTCTTCGCCGATGGTTGCGCCATTTTCAATTACTGCTGTGGGATGTATGTTTTTATCAGGCATTTAGGTAAATATTGTTGAGTAAAGATATAAGGTACAAGAGTGCGACGCCTTTGAAGCTCAATATACTATCCAATGGCGGCTAAAAAATTGTCCTCACAAAAATAAGATTTATTGCTGCATCCTTCATTCAAAATTCATAAATCATCTTACAGCCGTTACCTTTGCCGAATATGCATTACGCTTCAGTAGAAAATATCAGTAAATCGTTCGGGATCAGAACACTTTTTAAAGACATTACTTTCCATATCGAGGAAGGGGATAAGATCGCTTTGGTTGCCCGCAACGGTAGTGGCAAAAGCACTTTGCTTAAAATTATTACAGGTTTGGATACACCCGATACCGGCACAACCTGGGTACATAAAGATATTAAAGTAGTGATGTTGCAGCAGGATAATGATTTTGATGGCAACAAAAGTATTTGGGATAATGTGCTTCGCCTGGATAATCCGGTAGTAAAAGTGGTAAAAGAATACGAGGAGTTTTTAGAAAAAGGATTGGAAGATGACGTTGATAAATTGGGTGAGTTAATGGCGCGCCTGGATGACCTAAACGCCTGGAGCTTTGAAAGTGACCTCAAACAAATTTTAGGAAAACTTAATCTGCATCATTTAAGCGAACCGGTTAAAAATTTAAGCGGCGGACAAAAGAAAAGAGTTGCTTTAGCGCAAGCGTTGATAGAAGCTGACTTACACGCAGGCCGTTGTTTATTAATATTGGATGAGCCTACCAACCATCTGGATGTTGAAATGATAGAATGGCTGGAAGATTATTTGGCTGCCGCAAGAGCGACACTATTATTAGTAACACATGACCGCTATTTTTTAGATGCTGTTTGTAATGAGATCATTGAAATTGATGAAGAAAAAGTATTTGTGTACAAAGGCAATTATGATAATTTCTTAGAGCAAAAAAGTATGCGCCTGGATGTTCAGCAAAGTGAGCTACAGAAAGATAAAAATATTTTTAGAAAAGAATTGGAATGGATGCGCAAGCAACCAAAAGCAAGAACAACAAAAAGTAAAAGCAGACAAGACGCTTTTGTTGAAGTAGAAGACAGAGTGAAGTTACAAAAAGAGGTTGCTGAAGTTAGTCTGCAAGTGAAGATGACAAGGCTTGGTGGAAAAATTTTAGAGCTGACAAAAGTGCATAAAAGTTATGGTGACCTTAAAATAATGAAGGGTTTTGATTATACTTTTAAACGTGGCGAACGTATTGGCGTTGTAGGAAAGAATGGCGTTGGCAAATCTACTTTTCTAAAGATAGCCTTGCAACAAGAATTGCCGGATAGCGGAAAGATCAATCATGGTGACACAGTGGTGTTTGGGAATTTTAGTCAGGATGGATTAGTGTATAAAGAAGATATGCGCGCGATCGAGTACGTAAAAGATATGGCAGAATATTTCCCTTTGGCAGATGGCACCAAGCTAAGTGCCAGCATGTTCATGGAAAAATTCGGGTTCTCGGCAGAGCAACAATTTACACCATTGAGTAAATTAAGTGGTGGAGAAAAACGCCGTTTGCATTTGATGAGTGTATTGTTTTTGAATCCTAACTTTTTAGTGCTGGATGAACCTACCAATGATCTCGATCTGCAAACATTGCGTACACTGGAAGAATTCTTAATGGAATATCCCGGCTGTATTTTGATCGTGAGCCATGACCGTTATTTTATGGATAGAATGGTAGATCATTTATTTGCATTTGAAGGAAACGGAGTTATCAGGGATTATCCAGGTAACTATACACAATACCGCGAAGCTGTTGCCAATGGCAGTCTAACAGATGAGCGCCAGATAATGAAACAGGAAGAAGCTGTTATAGAAAAACCTGTAGCAACTGTAACGGCTACAACTTCGGGCGCAGCGCAAAAACTTTCATTTAAAGAAAAAAGAGAGCTGGAATTATTAGATAAGGAAATGCCTGAACTGCAAAAAGAAAAAGCATTACTGGAAGAAAAGATGAGTACAGGATCTCTGGGTTTTGCGGAATTGCAAAAAGCCGCAGATCGCACAAGTGTAATCATTAAGCTATTAGATGAAAAAGAAACACGCTGGTTGGAGTTAAGTGAAAGGCCACAATAATTTAAATTCCAAAAATCAATAAAATAAATTCCAAAACGCGATAAAAAAAGAGCTTCTACAAAGAAGCTCTTTTTTGTTATTTGATTTTTTTTTGGGGATTTTGACCCCAGCTATGCTTTAACTGTATGGCCAACTCTTGCTCTTAATTCCCTTGCTGCATCTACCATTGCTTGTAAGGCCGTTTTTGTTTCCGGCCAGCCTCTTGTTTTTAAACCGCAATCTGGGTTCACCCATAATTGTTTTGCAGGGATCACTTCAAGTGCTTTGTACATCAAACTGATTATCTCTTGTTTTGATGGAACACGCGGGGAGTGGATATCATATACACCCGGTCCGATATCATTAGGATATTTGAATGCGGCAAATACATCTAATAATTCCATTTGTGAACGTGATGTTTCGATAGTGATCACATCTGCATCCATCGCTGCAATGCTTTCTATAATATCATTGAATTCAGAGTAACACATATGCGTGTGAATTTGCGTTTCATCGGCAACACCAGTTGAAGAAACTTTAAATGCTTTTACGGCCCAGTCTAAATACGCTGCCCAGTCCTCTTTTCTTAAAGGCAATCCTTCACGGATAGCCGGTTCATCTATTTGAATTATTTTGATACCTGCATTTTCCAGATCGGTTACTTCATCACGAATGGCAAATGCAATTTGCATACAGGTTTCGCTGCGCGGTTGATCATTGCGGACAAAACTCCATTGCAAAATAGTAACCGGACCGGTCAACATTCCCTTTACCGGTGTTGTTGTTAATGATTGCGCATACCTGGTGTAGTAAACGGTCATCGCTTCTTTGCGTTCAACATCACCAACTATTACCGGAGGCTTAACACATCGGCTGCCGTAGCTTTGCACCCAGCCATTTTTTGTAAAGGCAAACCCTTCCAGCTGTTCGCCGAAATACTCAACCATGTCATTTCTTTCAAACTCTCCATGTACCAATACATCAATACCCATTTCATCCTGCCAGGTAATTGATTCAGCCGTTTCCTTTTTTATTAATGCATCATATTCTTTATTCGTTAGTTCACCCTTTTTCCATTTCGCTCTCCATGATCTTACTTCAGTAGTTTGAGGAAATGAACCGATAGTTGTTGTAGGGAATAGAGGCAATCCTAATGCTTTTTGCTGTTTTTCTTTTCTTGCAGAAAAAATACTTTTGCGTTGTGTATCTGAAGTTGTTACAGCTTTCGATCTGTCTTTTATTTTTTGTTTATGGATGATCGGAGAAACGGTACGACTATGTGCAGCTTCTTTATTTTTCCATAATTTATCCAGTACATCTTCTGAAGGATTTTCTTTTGATAATTCTGCCAGCGTTACAACTTCTTCAATTTTTTGTTTAGCAAAAGCCATCCAGTTTTTTATTTCTGCAGAAAGATTATTTTCATTTGTTTCTAATTCGAGATCATAAGGCACATGTAGTAAAGAGCAAGACGGCGCGATCATTATTCTTTCAGTACTACCTAACACTTTTACGGCCTTATTGATAAATTGTAAGGAATGCGTAAAATCATTTTTCCAGATATTTCTTCCATCAACAATTCCTAATGATAAATTAGTTTTTCTTTTGGCAAAATCTGCAGTTAGGATATCATCCAGCTGAAGCGGGCAACGAACAAGATCAAGATGGATCGTATGTACCGGCAAGCTTAAGGCTGTTTTTAAATTTTGTCCGTAACATTCAAAGTAGCTGGCTAAAATAATATGCAGGTTGGGGAATGCCTTTTGGATCTTGCCGTAAGTATCTACAAATACTCGCTGTTCTGCCTCTGTAAGATTCAATGCCAAACAAGGCTCATCAAATTGAATATAATGCGCATTGCTATCGTCCAGTTTTTTTAATACTTCCAGATAAACCGGTAATAAATTTTTGATCAGCTCTAACCTGTGAAAACCTTTTTCTTTCTCTTTCCCTAATAATAAAAAAGAAACCGGACCTAATAAAACAGGTTTTGCGTTATGGCCTTCACGTTTTGCTTCATTGAATTGGTTGACAACTTTATTAGAAAAGAAACTGAATTTTTGATCAGCAGAAAACTCCGGAACGATATAATGGTAATTGGTATCAAACCATTTTGTCATTTCCATCGCAGTTACATCATAGCCGTCTTTTTGATAGCCGCGCGCCATTGCAAATAACAGGTCGATCTCGGGAAGCTGTTTGTCTTGCGCCAATGAATGATATCGCTCAGGAATAGCACCAACCATTAAGGAGGTATCTAATACATGGTCATAAAAAGAGAAATCATTACAAGGTATCAGGTCGATGCCTAGATCCTTTTGTAGTTTCCAGTTTTTTAAACGGATGTTCTGTGCTACAAGCTGTAGCTCATTGGCAGAAATTTTTCCTGCCCAATATTGTTCATTGGCTTTTTTAAGCTCTCGTTGACTACCGATTCTTGGGTAGCCCAGGTTGTGGGTTATCATGTGTTTTTGTTTTTATTTTCTACACAATATTAGATTGTAAGATTTTTATTCTGGTAGATGGTCTAATATTTGGTATTTTATTCTTTTTTAATGTATTTTTGCCGAATAATTGGCTGCCGGCAAGGCATTTAGCAGCCATTTACAGAAAAAAAATCTTCCATGATCGACGCGATCGATATTGACATACTGAGAATGTTGCAGGAGAATGCGAATGCAACAACCAAGGAGATATCGCTAAAACTTCATCTTACCACCACGCCTATACATGAGCGTATCAAGCGTTTGGAGAAAGACGGATACATAAAAAAGTACGTGGCCATCTTGGATAAAGAGAAATTGAATAAAGGCCTCACTGTATTCTGTAACATATCGCTAAAGCAGCATACAAGCAAGATCGGCAACGAGTTTGTAGCAGAAATAGGGCTGCTGGAAGAAGTAGTAGAGTGCTATAATATATCGGGCGATTATGATTTTTTATTAAAAGTATTGGTAGCAGATATGCCGGGGTACCAACAATTCGTAATGAACAGGCTGGGCTCTTTAAAAAGTATAGGAAGTGTTAAAAGTATATTTGTGATGGGTGAAATCAAGAACACTTTAGCGCTACCGATATAGAGTTATTAGACCACGTGAATAACATTTAAGTAAATTTTATAATTTGAGAGACTACCTTTATACCTGCGGCAGCATTGACTTGTAGTCAGTTTTTAAATTAATACGATTTTTATGCAAAGAATAGAAACGCTTGTAGAAAAACTACAGCAACAATTAAAAGAACAGGCAGATGTAAACCAGTTATTATTAACGGTGCATATGTTGCAGCATGAATTGGTGCATGTAAAAAATGCCGACATAGAAAACGAATCAACTGCTGTAAAAATATCGATGCCTTTTTCTTTAGCTGTACCAAAGAATATTTATGCATCAGCACCTATTGAACTTGAAAAAGTTGAAATGAAACAACAGCCTGTTGAGCAAGAAAAAATAATTGAAATACTACAAATAGACGAAGCTGAAATAGAAGCTGAATTGGAAGAGATAAAAAGAAACGCAGACGTAAGACAAAAAGTAGCAAGTCAAAATAAGCAACATGTGATGTTTGGTGCGCACCATGATCATGACGAAGAGATACCAACGTTGATACATCAAAACGGCGCGTCAAAAAATATGGTAAGAGAGATCAACGAAACAGCAGTAGCAGAAAAACCATCTTTGAATGAGAAGCTGAAAGAATCAAAAACTGAAGTGGCAGAAATGCTGATAGATACGCCTGTAAAGGATATTAAGAAGGCCATTGGTGTAAATGACCGCTTTGTTTTTATCAACGAATTATTTCGTGGAGATGAGGTGACTTACGAACGCAGCATTAAAACTATCAACAGCTTTGATATCTGGCCGGAGGCTGAATACTGGATCCGCCGTGAATTAAAATTGAAATTAAGCTGGCAGGATAACAACGACATTGTAAAACAATTCGATCAGGTTGTTAAGAGGCGTTTTGCATAAATGAATTCACTTATTTTTTCTGTCGCCCCTTTTTTAGCGTACACATAATTTTTCGCTTCTGTACTTGCTGCTGTTAATTCATCAGCATTGGTCAATAAAAAAGTTAATTCTTCTTCCAGTTCCAATGCATTATTAATAGGGATTGCAGCCATGCGTTCTACCAGGTCAACAGCTTCGGCAAATTTTTCATAATCCGGTCCGAATATTACCGGCTTTCCGTAAACTGCGGCTTCTAAAATATTATGCAAGCCTTCACCAAAAGCTCCCCCAACATAGGTTATATCGGCATAATGATACAAGCGGGATAACATTCCGATATTATCAATGATCAAACAATTAGAAGTGATCCCTTTCTCCTGCAATTGTAATAATTCAGAATAAAACAGGGCATTAGGGAATTCTTTTTGAATATCTTTTAAATTATCTGCACCAATTTCATGCGGAGCTATGATGAATTTTATTTGCGGGTTCGCTTTTACATAATGTACCAATTCCGCTTCGTCATCTTCCCAGGTGCTTCCTGCAACGATCACTTTACTATTACCACAAAACTTCTCAATACCCGCAACCGGCTCAAATTTTTCTGCGATGGCAATCACCCTGTCGAATCTTGTATCTCCGCTGATAGTCACATTCTCTGTAATGCCAATACTAGCTAAAAGCTTTACTGAGGCTTCATTCTGCACAAAAAAATGAGTAAAGGCGCCAAGCGCTTTTTTCCATATCCCCCCATACCATTTAAAGAACGGCTGTTGCTTTCTAAAAATACCTGATATCAATAAAACAGGGATCTTGCGTTCCTTTAATTCATTTAAATAATAAAACCAGTACTCATATTTAACCCATAACACTAAAGAGGGATTAATGGTATCTATAAATTTTTTGGCATTTGCTGCAGAATCCATCGGTAGATAAAAAACATGATCGGCACCTTTATAATTTTTCTGTACTTCGTATCCACTTGGTGAAAAGAAGGTCAGGATAATGGTTGCATTAGGATAAGTACTTTTTACAGATTCCAGTACCGGCCGGCCCTGTTCAAATTCACCCAGGCTGGCACAGTGCATCCAAACCACCGGTGCACCCGATTTCTTGCCGTCAATAACTGGAAAGTTTTTTCTGCCCGTTAGCCAGAGCTTGGCTTTTGGGTTCCAGGTAGACAATAATCTTACCCCGATTCGGAAAAGCCATAGGAAAATGGTATAAAAAAAACTAGACAATTTTGGTTGATTTTGAGGCAAATCTAATTCCTAATTCCTGATTTATAATTACTCTTGGAATGTTATCTTTGCCACTCTTAAAAAAAAGTTTGCTATGAGGCCTTTACAAATGGTTGATACTAAGACGCAGTACCTCAAAATTAAGCCTGAGGTCGATGCTGCAATTTTGGCGGTTTTGGATAGTTCTATGTTCATTGGAGGCAAGGTGGTAAACGATTTTGCGGCTAACCTGGCGGTGTATCATGGCGTAAAGCATGCTATTCCCTGTGCAAATGGGACGGATGCCTTGCAAATTGCGATGATGGCACTTGATCTTCAACCCGGAGATGAGGTGATAACACCCTCCTTTACATATATCGCAACCGTTGAAGCAGCAGCCATTTTAAAATTAAAACCTGTTTTTGTTGAGGTAGATAAAAAGACCTTTTGTATGGATGCCGATGCGGTTGAAAAAGCCATCACACCAAAAACAAAAGCGATCGTTCCGGTACATTTATACGGACATGCGGCAGATATGGAAAGGATCATGGCCATCGCAAAAAAACACAATTTGTATGTGATAGAAGATAATGCACAGGCGATCGGTTGCAATTATACATTTACGGATGGCCGTGTTGAAAAAACAGGCAGCATCGGGCATATCGGTTGCACCTCGTTTTATCCTTCAAAGAATTTAGGTGCTTTCGGAGATGGTGGCGCGATGTTTACGAACGATGATACCTTAGCGGATAGAATGAAAATGATCGCTGCTCACGGACAAAGCAAAAGATACTATCACGATATAGTAGGGTGTAATTCAAGATTAGACGCAGTACAAGCCGCAGTATTGGATATCAAGCTGAAGCATTTGGATGAATATATTGTTGCAAGAAGAAAGGCGGCTGATTTTTATGATAAAGCATTCAGCAATACTCCCGCAATAAAAGTTCCTTACAGAGCGGCTAATAATACACATGTTTTTCATCAGTACACTTTAGTATTAGACGGAGTTGACAGAGATGCATTGAATCAATTTTTGGCTGATAACAAAGTTCCATCAATGATCTATTATCCTGTGCCTTGCCACAAACAAAAAATGTTTGATGCATTTGGCGGCAGCGGTTATGATCTGCCGATCACTGATTGGTTAACGGAAAGAGTGATCTCTTTGCCCATTCATACAGAGCTTGATGAGGAGCAACAACAATTTATTGTATCAAAAGTTTTAGAATTTATAAATAAGAAATAAATGAAAATTGCAGTTGTAGGAACAGGTTATGTAGGCTTAGTAACAGGAACATGTTTTGCAGAAACAGGAAATGAAGTTACCTGTATTGATATCGACAAAAGCAAGGTCGATAAATTATCATCGGGACAGATCACCATCTACGAACCAGGACTAGAAAAAATATTTTTGAGAAATCAAAAAGAAGGCCGTCTTCATTTTACCACTTCGTTGGATGAAGGTATTAAAGGCGCTCAAATTATTTTCCTCGCACTACCAACACCTCCGGGTGAAGACGGAAGCGCAGACCTTAAATATATTTTAGGCGTTGCGAATGACCTCGGTAAAATTATCACTGAGTATAAAGTTATTATTGATAAGAGTACAGTGCCTGTTGGTACTGCAGATAAAGTAACTGCGGCCATCGCAAAAAATGCAAAAGTTGAATTTGACGTAGTAAGCAACCCTGAATTTTTGCGTGAAGGTGTAGCGGTTGATGATTTTATGAAACCGGATAGAGTGGTGATCGGAACAACTTCAGAAAAAGCAATAAAAATATTGAACGAATTATACGCGCCATTTGTGCGTCAGGGCAATCCGATAATTTTTATGGATGAAAAATCTGCAGAGCTAACAAAGTATGCAGCCAATTCATTCCTTGCGACTAAAATAACTTTCATGAATGAGATCGCGCAACTTTGCGAAAAGCTGGGTGCAGATGTTGATATGGTACGTAAAGGAATTGGCAGCGATGAACGTATCGGCAGAAGGTTTTTGTTTCCTGGAATTGGCTATGGTGGAAGCTGCTTCCCTAAAGATGTTCAGGCATTAGCCAAATCTTCTACAGAAGTAAACTACGAATTCAAGATATTGGAAGCGGTGATGGAAGTGAACGACAAACAGAAATTACACTTGCTTCCAAAAATAGAAGCGTACTTCAAAAATAATCTAAAAGGTAAAAAAATCGCTTTGTGGGGATTGGCATTTAAACCAAATACCGATGATATCCGTGAAGCGCCGGCTTTATATATTATCGATGCTTTGTTAGCAGCAGGCACAACTGTTACAGCATTTGACCCCGAAGCGATGCCAAATGTAAAAGGAATGGTTGGTAATAAAATTTCTTATGTAGACAATCAGTACGATGCATTGAAAGATGCAGATGCGTTGGTGATCGCTACAGAATGGAGCGAATTCAGAACACCTGATTTTGCCAAGATCGTTTCGTTATTGAAAAACAAAGTGATTTTCGACGGAAGAAATTTATTTGACCTTGCTCAGATGGAAACACTGGGTTTTCATTATGAAAGTATCGGAAGAAAAAAGATAACGACAGCTTAATTAACTATTAATAATAATACAGTGAGTAATAATTTAAAAGGGAAAAGAGTTTTAATAACAGGTGCAGCAGGTTTCTTGGGATCTCATTTATGTGATCGCTTTATTAAAGAAGGCTGCACAGTGATCGCTATGGATAACCTGATCACAGGCGATCTTAAAAATATTGAACATCTTTTTAAGTTGAAAGAATTTGAATTCTACAATCATGATGTTTCTAAATTTATTCATGTAAGCGGTGAGCTTGATTATATTTTACATTTCGCATCCCCTGCAAGTCCGATCGATTATTTAAAGATACCTATTCAGACCTTAAAGGTTGGCTCTTTAGGAACACATAACTGTTTAGGATTGGCCCTTGCAAAAAAAGCGCGTATATTAGTAGCAAGCACGAGTGAAGTTTACGGAGATCCATTAGTACATCCACAAACAGAAGAATATTGGGGTAACGTAAATCCCGTTGGTCCGCGTGGTGTATATGATGAAGCAAAAAGATTTCAGGAAGCTATCACAATGGCTTACCATACTTTTCATGATGTTGAAACAAGGATCATAAGAATATTCAATACGTACGGACCAAGAATGAGGCTGAACGACGGGCGCGCATTACCTGCATTTATCGGACAAGCTTTACGTGGCGAAGACTTGACCGTTTTTGGTGATGGCAGCCAGACAAGAAGTTTTTGTTATGTAGATGATCTGGTAGAGGGTATTTACCGTTTGTTATTAAGCGATTACGAACAGCCGGTTAATATTGGTAATCCTGATGAGATTTCATTAAAAGATTTTGCGGAAGAAATCATAAAATTGACGGGCACTAAACAAAAGATCGTTTACAAACCTTTACCTAAGGATGATCCGAAACAACGAAAGCCGGATATCGCCAAAGCAAAAGAAATTTTACACTGGCAGCCAAAAGTTGCAAGAGCAGAAGGTTTAAAGATCACTTACGATTATTTTAAATCATTGTCTAAAGAAGAATTGAATAAACTGCCAAAGGAATTTGAAAGCAGGAAATAAATAAAAGTCAAAATTTAAAAGTGAAAACCCGAAATTGGAAAGCTCTTAATAACTTTTAAATTTTGACTTTAACAGAATAGTGTTATAAAACGGATCACTCATGTACAAAGAATTGCTCGATAAAAAAAATAAGTTAGCCGTGATCGGTTTAGGTTACGTAGGCTTGCCTATTGCTTTGGCTTTTGCAAAAAAAGTAAAAGTGATCGGCTTTGATATTAGTGCAAAGCGGGTAGATATGATGAAGAAGGGAATTGACCCCAGCCAGGAATTAGAAAAAGAAGCTTTTGATGGTTGCGATATTGAATTTACACATGATATAGAAGTATTAAGACAAGCGAATTTTTTTATAGTCGCGGTACCAACACCTGTTGATGAACAAAATGTTCCGAATTTAATTCCTGTTCAAAAAGCGAGCGAGACGGTTGGTAAAGTAATAAAAAAAGGTGATTACGTCGTATTTGAAAGTACGGTCTATCCGGGTTGTACAGAAGAAGATTGTTTGCCGATCATTGAGGAACTGTCAGGATTAAAAAATATTAAAGATTATAAATCAGGGTATTCTCCTGAAAGAATTAATCCGGGAGATAAGGAACATACCCTGGCAAGGATCGTAAAAGTAGTAAGTGGCTGCGATGCAGAGTCTTTGGAAGAGATCGCTAAAGTATATGAGCTGGTTGTTACGGCAGGTGTGCATAAAGCATCATCGATCAAAGTGGCAGAGGCTGCAAAAATTATTGAAAATACACAACGCGATCTGAATATTGCATTGATGAATGAGCTCTCTATCATCTTTGATAAAATGAATATCAATACATATGAAGTATTAGAAGCTGCAGGAACAAAATGGAATTTTTTAAAATTTCAGCCTGGCTTAGTTGGCGGTCATTGTATTGGTGTTGATCCGTATTACCTTACTTACAAATCAAAAAAATTAGGCTATAACAGCCAGGTTATTTTAGCAGGCCGTGCGATCAATGATGGTATGGCCGGTTATGTAGCTAAAAAAATATTGCAACATATTATTCAAAACAACGGCAATGTAAAAGATGCGAAGGTTTTGGTAATGGGTGCTACCTTCAAAGAGAACGTTACCGATATCCGTAATTCGAAAGTAGCGGATGTAGTAAGAGAGTTAAAATCTTTTTCATTACAAGTGCATGTAACAGATCCATATGCAAGCAGCAGTGAATTAAAACATGAATATGGATTTGAGTTAACGCCGGAATTAAGCAACGATTACGAAGCCATCATAATAACAGTGCCGCATAATGCATATAAAAATATGGACGATGCTTATTTTGCCGGCATCACTAAACCAATTGCAATGATCGCTGATATTAAAGGGATCTTTCGTGGCAAGATCAACAGCAGAACATATTGGAGCTTGTAAGAAATTGATTATCTATAATGACGCAATCTTTTCATAAAAAAAACCTGGATCAGTCTTCTTTCCTTATCACAGGAGGTGCAGGTTTTATTGGAAGTCATATTGCGGAATATCTTTTACAGAACGGTGCAAAAAAAGTAAGGGTCCTGGATAATTTATCGAACGGCTTTGCAAGCAATATTGAAATTCTACAGCAGTATAAAGGCTTTGAGTTTATTGAAGGCGATATAAGAAATGCTAAGACTTGTCAGCAAGCTTGTGCCGGTATTGACTATGTTAGTCACCAGGCTGCACTAGGCAGTGTGCCTCGCAGCATACAGGAGCCCGTTTATTTTAATGAGGTAAATGTTGGCGGTTTTGTAAATATGTTAAAGGCTGCGGTTGATAATAATGTAAAGCAATTTGTGTACGCATCATCTTCTTCTGTTTATGGCGATGAAACTACTTTGCCAAAAGTAGAAAGTAGAGTAGGTAATTGTTTATCTCCTTACGCGGCAACAAAAAAGACAAATGAATTGTATGCACAGATCTTTGCGGATGTATACGGTATTAAATTAATAGGCTTTCGGTATTTCAATATTTTTGGACCAAGACAAGATCCTGATGGAGCTTATGCCGCAGTAATTCCTCTATTTATAAAAGGGATAATAAAAAGAACGCCTGTTTATATAAATGGGGATGGTGAGCAGACAAGAGATTTTACATTTATAGATAATGCGGTGCAGATAAATATAAAGGGTATGCTGACTGATACTGCAGAAGCATTAAATAAAGTATATAATGTAGCGGTGGGCGAAAGCTTCTCGGTTAATTATTTATACAATGCCTGCAAATCGGATCTGGCAAGTGATTTTGCTGCTACATATAGAGAAGCGAGAGCGGGCGATATCCGAAATTCTCTGGCAGACATTTCTTTGGCAAAAAAATTATTAGACTACCAACCTACCAAAAGATTTGAAGACGGTCTAATGGATACGATTAAGTTTTTCACGAAAAAATATACAGTATAATCTATAATAACTTATTATGCCTTTTATAAAAACAGCGTTTCCAGGATTGATGATATTTGAGCCGGTAGTGCATAAAGATGATCGCGGCTATTTTTTTGAAAGCTATAATGAAAAGGCCTTTGCTGCAGATGGCATTGAAATAAAATTTGTACAGGATAATCAGGCTAAATCGAGCTATGGCGTTATCCGTGGATTACATTATCAGCTCGATCCGTATGCACAAACAAAATTGATCAGGACCTTAAGCGGTAGTATCCTGGATGTAGCAGTTGATATTAGAAAAGGTTCTCCAACTTATGGCCAAGCTTTTGTGATAGAACTGTCGGAAGAAAATAAAAAACAATTATTAGTGCCGCAAGGGTTTGCACATGGTTATTCTGTACTAACAGAAACAGCAGAAGTAATGTATAAGTGTGATGCATTTTATAATAAACAAAGCGAAGGAGGATTGGTTTATAACGACCCTTCTTTAAAAATTGATTGGCAGATACCTGCAGATAAAGCGATCGTTGCGCCAAGAGACGCCAATCACCCTACGCTTGCGAATTGTGTCAATAATTTTATTTTTAAAGGATAGCCTGATATGTCAGCACAAACGATATTAATTACGGGAGCCGGCGGACAAGTGGGAAGTGAGTTCCGCGTTTTATCAAGATCCTATCCTCAATACAATTTTTTGTTTGTTGCTAAAGATGAATTGTCGATAGATAATGCAACTGCAGTTAAAGAATATTTCGACAAACATGCTATTCAGTATTGTGTTAACTGCGCAGCATACACGGCAGTTGATAAAGCTGAAACGGAAAAAGAAAAAGCCTTTTTGATCAATGCAGATGCAGTAGGGATCCTTGCAGCAGTTTGTAAAACAAAAGGTGCAAAATTTATTCATATTTCTACCGATTATGTTTTTGATGGCACTAATACAGTGCCTTATCTTGAATCCGATCCTGTAAAACCTTTGGGTGTTTATGGCGCTTCTAAATTGAAAGGCGAACAATTGGCTGTTCAAAATGACCCTGATACAATTATCATTCGTACCTCATGGGTATACTCTTCTTTCGGAAATAATTTTGTAAAGACAATGTTACGATTGATGAAAGAAAGAGAAAGTATTAGTGTTGTAAATGATCAGCAAGGTTGCCCAACTTATGCCGCAGACCTGGCAAATGCGATCATGCAAATAATTATCCATTATCCATTATCCGTTATCCATTCAACAAACAGGATTTTCAATTATAGTAATGCGGGCGTCATCAACTGGCATCAATTTGCTATCGCGATAAAAGAACTGACCAACAGTAAATGTATTGTTAATTCTATCCCAAGTTCGCAATATCCTACACCTGCAAAACGCCCCCAATATTCTGTTTTAGATACTGCGAAGATCCATGAAACATTTGCTATCACTATCCCTGCGTGGAAAGATAGCTTGATAACCTGTCTTGGTTTATTGAAATAGTTTTATTTGCTTCTGTCACACAAACTTGCGTAATAGCATGGCTTTGCCATTATATTTGTAACTCAAATTATTTTACTATGTATACCTATTTTTTGCGCAAACCTTGTGTATTGCTTTTAGTATTAATAAGCTTTTGTACTGCTTCTTTTGCACAAATACCTTCTACGGATAAATTGACACCTGATCCAAAAGTCATTATTGGGAAATTACCTAACGGACTTACTTATTATATCAGGCAAAATAAAAAGCCTGAACAAAAAGTTGAATTGCGTTTAATAGTAAATGCCGGATCTATTTGTGAAGATGACGATCAGCAAGGTCTTGCTCATATGTGCGAACACCAGGCTTTCAATGGCACAACTCATTTTAAAAGAAATGATATCGTTTCTTTTCTACAATCGATCGGCGTAAGTTTTGGGAATGACCTGAATGCATATACTTCCTTTGACGAAACGGTTTATATCCTGCCAATACCAACAGATAAGCCTAAAAATATTGAAACGGGTTTTCAGATACTGGAAGACTGGGCACATAATGTAACTTATTTAGATTCGGATATTGATGGTGAGCGCCCCGTGATATTAGAAGAGAGCCGTTTAGGCAAAGGTGCCGATGAGCGCATGGGAAGAAAAATATATCCTGATTATTATGCAGGTTCAAGGTATGCGAGCCGTTTACCGATCGGTAAAGACAGTATCATTAAAAATTTCAAGTACGATGTATTGCGCCGTTTTTATCATGACTGGTACCGCCCGGATCTGATGGCGGTAATTGTAGTTGGTGATATTGATCCTGCGCAGGCAGAAAAAATGATCAAAGAACATTTTGCTGCGTTAACCAATCCTGTTAATGAAAGACCACGTGTTTATGCAAATTTTCCTGCGTATGCAAAAAGTAAAGCGCTTGTTGTAACCGATAAAGAAGCAACCGATTATTATGGCTTATTAAATTATTCTGCCGTAAAAAAATATCCAGATA
>Ga0207016_1089_pt1 | contig 19256 bp, 21 predicted proteins | sample Alteio_BWMinCont_54_FD_153469 | JGI IMG/M metagenome (GOLD analysis project Ga0207016, IMG submission 153469) | Enriched cells from forest soil in Barre Woods Harvard Forest LTER site, Petersham, Massachusetts, United States -... | ecosystem: Environmental > Terrestrial > Soil > Temperate forest >...
GCGGCAGCACTTGCGACTACTACCTTTATGACAATCATGACCATTTCAATCACTATTTTTTATGCGGTCAGCATTTTAATTAGTCATTATCGCGGACAAAATAAGTCGCATGCTGAAATCGGCAATATTGTTAAAAATGGACTCTGGTTGGCGATTATATTATTTATTCCAAACTGTATAGCGCTGTGGAACGTTGATAAAGTGCTTTTATTGTTCGGTCAGGATCAACGACTTATTTTATTATCTGTGCCGTATTTCCATTATGCTGCATTATCAATTTTTCCAACATTAATTAGTGCGGTTATTTCTCAGTTTTACACAGGTATCGGAAAACCAAAATTTACAATGATTATCACAATAATTAATTTACCCGTGATGATCTTGTTATCTTATATTTTAATTCTGGGAAAATTTGGTTTTCCGCAAATGGGGTTGTCAGGCATTACTTGTGCTGGACTGATTGCGCAATCTGCGTTAACGATCGGAATTTTGTGTTATTTGTTTTTTGCAAAAAACATAAAGCACTACCAATTATTTTCTGGACAACTTTTGCCAAATTTATCGATATTTAAACATATTTTTACACTGGGTTTTCCGATTGGCATTCAATTTGGTGGCGAACTGGCGGCGTTAACAGTTGCAACTTACATGATGGGTCATTTTGGTGTTGTCGCATTGGCGTCATCACAAATTGTTTCGCAATACGTACTTTTAATTATTATGATTACGTTGGGTTTATCACAGGCAGTTTCAGTGTTAATCAGCAATGCCTACGGTCAGCAAGATTTTATTTTAATTAAAAAGTACATGACCGCTGGTATGATTATTTTAAGTACTTTATTTATTTTTATTACTTTAATATTTATCAGTATCCCAACTGTATTGATGCGTCCTTATATCAATATATTTGACCCCAGCAATAAGGAATTGATTCATCTAACAATCATCTTTTTTATTTTATCAGCAATTATGTTATTGATTGATGGTATGAGAAATTTATTTTCAAGTGTGCTCAGAGGAATGCATGATTCAAAAACACCTATGCACGCGGGAATTATATGCTTATGGTTGATTTCGCTGCCTGTTAGCTACTATGTTGGATTTTATTTGAGTAATAGTCCTGTAGGATTACGGATTGGTTTTTTGAGCGGATTTTTAATTGCCGCATTGTATTTGTGGTTTAGAATACATGTTAAATTAAAAATAGCATAAATGATCTTTTTTTATTAATGCAGACGCTATGTATTGCCAATAGACCGACATTTTTTAATGTATTACAAAAGATAATCCGTTAATTAATTTTAAGGGGTTCAAAAATTATATGTGCATCATGTACGTTTGAATCAGTCTAAAAGTTAACTATTTTTAAAATTTATGTTAATATTTTGAAATTAACCTAAAAGATTAATATATCACGCATATATTTAATGTATTAATAAAAAATACAAAATTAATTCATAAGCAAATGTTCAAATAGAAAAAAATTAATTCAAAGAAAACTAAGGTTTTTCCTGATTTATATTGTATTGATACCAGATAAAATCGCGTCGATTAAAAATGAGTTGTTATCAAGGAAGGTGTATTTGAATCGTCTTACCTGAGAGATCTCATGCGAAACGCCAATAATGATCGAATCACAATCAGTTTGTACAGTGTGCAAAACGGCGAAACTTTTGATCCTGTTGCTTTAAAAGAAATCGATAACATCTATAAAATAAAATTAAATTTTGACCATGAAGCAAAAAAATCCAACCGTAAACCACCTGAAATAGTCGTTTCAGTATTATTGGTGCCTGATTGGGAAAATAATAATAGTTATGCTGATCCTATTTATCAAATAGCGAAAAATAATTTTATGCGTACGCTGCGTGAGCGACTCGATTCAAGCAATTTGACCGGTATTGTGCTTGAAGATTTTTATGTTGACGCACTAAGTGAGCCTGAATATGCGTCTGAAAAATCTTATTTAGTAGGTTTGAAAGCAAGAAACAGAAATTCTGACATGATTAAAACGCATTCAATAATAGCACTATGCAATAATAATCGAAGACATTTGCAAATGGACAGTAATACAAAAGTTCATGATTACTGTGGTTTGTATAATACTACTTTTGGCGCAGCATCAGTTGCAAATAATACCGTTCTGTTAAATGCCAGTCGTTACAAAATGCATTTCATTTGTGCGAGCAACAAGGTGGTATACACAGCGCCCGGTAGCCTTTTTGTGTCACGTTTAAGAGAAATTTATTTAGCTTATTGTGAGGCGCATAAAAATGATCACCAGTTTTCGCAAACTAAAGTAAAAAGAGAAAAGCATTCAATTTATTATAATGCTTTTGAAGTAGCTTTAAGTGAACTAGGTTTAGTTAAGCCCATCACTGTGATTGATGATGAGACGAGTGAGAAAAAAAAGCGTATATATCCTGCTTTGCTGGAACGACCAGAGTATATTTTGTCGGCTTTTATAGTTACAGCGGTTAATTTATTATTGAAAGATCCTGATCAAGTTCCAAAACATCATAATGAAAAGTTGAAGCGTTTTCCTTCGGTGATCGTAGGGGATGCGAGTTGCGATTTTGCCAGTTTTATTATCGCTGTTAAAAGACATACTGAAAATCTATGGATACATAAATATGCCGGAAAATACGATGAATTTAAAGAAGATCAACGTATAAATAATACAGAAAAACTTTTTGATGATATCCAAACACGTGCGCAATTATTTGCGATTTCAAATACAACAGTTGATAAAGCAATTATTACACGTTTCTATGCTGCTGCATGTAATTATGTGACCAAAACATCTATATCAGAAGATGATTTTGAAACAATAAAAGTACTAGCAACAATCATTCCTGACAATCCACTGGGCAACCAATTAACGCTCGAATTGTTTGGATGTGCCGTCAGGGAATTGCATGAGAGCCCACTGCGTGGATCAAGTCAGCGCGAAATACCAGAATTAGTCAGATATTTTTTACAGGAGAAAATTAAAATGAAAAGAGAGCATGAACCATTAACGCAAGAAGAAATTTTTTATCGTGATGTTTATTGTCAACCCAATGGTGACTTTCAAAGAATACTAGAAGATCAATTGGGTGAAGATTTCTCTGCGATTACAAGATCTCTTGAAAGAAATGGTATTGTTGCATTACCGCGCCTTTTTTCAGGGGCTCAATTACAGCAAATGCAGCAAGATTTTAATCGCTGGTGTGATGGTAAAGTACCCGATGTGCATGCGCATATTCAGCTGGGTGGATCAGTAGAGGAAGAATATTTTACTGACTCTCCATCCATGTGCAGAGCCGTTGCGCACCCGCTTATTTGGGCGCTGAGTGCGCACGCATGGGGAAGAGATCCTGTGTTATCTGCGATGCGGGCTTATCGAATCAATCCATTACCTCCTAAGCGATATCGCGCGTTTCAGCCGCATAATGACGGTCATGGTAAAGAATTTAAAGTAATGGTTTTATTAACTGATGTTAGACCAGGCGAGCAAGGGATGCGTTATTGGCAAGGAACGCAGAACGTGCAGTGGCAGATCCATTCAAGTCGAGACACCTTGTATACTGATGCAGAAGCAGCCCAACTGGGTGAGCCGTTTGAATGTGTAGGTCCTGCAGGAACTATATTTATTTTTAATATCAATGGAATTCATTCCGGCGTTCGCAACGAGAGCGTTACGCGTGACACATTGGTATTTAGCATCACTGCTGGGAAGCGCATGTATCCTATTCCGCCGTTGCACGACTCTGTTACTTCTACGCTAACCGATTATGAAAAGGCAATTTTTCGTTGTGGCCGTGAAAATGATACACACGAAACAGAAGGAGAATTATCTGTTCAGCAACGCGATGAAACATTGATGACGTATCTGGCCACTTATTCAGAAGAAGTAAGGCGAACGGCATTATATTTTCGCAGTGCAGTGGAATCGCAATCAAGTACGAAATTTTATGCGGAGTCACCTTTTCCAATTCCTACTCGTCCAGTGCCAATCACCATGACTTATGATCAAGCGGATATTGATGCATTAATTCAGTTAACGGATCAGGATCTTTTTAGTGCAATCAATGAAGATCCTAAAAGAGGAATGGCATTACCGATTCGGTTATATTCCGGATCACGGGATAAATCGCGTGATCTTGCGCTCTGTTATATTCGCGATATTTGGCTGTCGACAGAACGCAACGCAATCATAGCTGAAAAGATAAAGCAAAATAATGTGATGACGCACCTGGTAAGTTGCGACGAATTACTCACATACCAATCATGCGCACAATTCATATTAACATTCTTGGATCGGTTAACACTTACTGAGAATAGAAATCCGGTTTCATTAAACTGCTTCAAAGATTTTTTAAAGGATTTAGATCAGTGTTTAAAAACAGCCGACAGTTATGTGTTGGTTCGAGCTGGCTTGTCATTTTTACTGGCTATTGTGGATTATTTTTCAGAAAATCTTATAATAAGTAATTCCTTTAAAAACGAGCTTAACGCTATCTTTACAGTGATCGCACAGGTGTATGCGGGGCATATCCAATTGGAATTATACCAAAAAAATCAAAAAGCCAATGAACAAGGAAATGAATTTAGAAAATATGTGTCACAAACAGCACCGGTTAGTTTGCTTTTTAGAGAGCAAAGACATAAAGAAACTGCGGTGCTTGCTCGCACATTAGAATTCTCAGCGGGCATGTAATTTTAATAACATAAAACAAATCTGCTTTCATCGTCCGCTGAGTGAGTTGTTTAATACTTTATTTTTGGCTGGATTTGTCATGTCTGGTTTTGTTGAACCAATTGCAAAAAAAGGCGATTTGCCGGAAGATTATTTATGGGAAAAATTATCTGATATTCCACCGGCGATTATTTGTAAGTGGTCATTAAAATAGTTAATAAGAGGAGAAGAAAATGGAACGTTATGAAAATGGTTTAAAAAAATTAGCAGAAATTGATGGTGAAGCTGGTAAAAAAGTTATCGAAGCACTCAAAGATATTTCGCCTGACTTAGCACGTTATACGATTGAGTTTCCTTTTGGTGATATTTACTCTCGCCCCGGACTTGATCTTAAATCGCGTGAAATAGCGACAGTTGCTGCGTTGACAGCGCTGGGTACTGCAGCGCCTCAACTCAAGGTGCATTTGCATGCTGCTTTAAATGTGGGCTGTACTCAGGAAGAAATTAAAGAAGTTATTATTCAGATGGCGGTATATGCGGGATTTCCTGCGGCATTGAACGCAATGTTACTGGCGAAAGAAGTGTTTGCAGAGCGTGAATAAAAAATTAAGGTGATTTTTTATGTTTAAAATAAATCGCCTACTACGCATGCATGATCCAAAAATTAATGCAGAAGTTAATCCGATGGGACCTCCACCCGCTCGGTTTATGACAACATTGAATTTGTTCGACAGGATAAATCACCTAATGATCGAAGTGAATGATCCTCAGGCTGTATGTGAGGAGTTTCATTGGATTTTTGCGTTACCACAGCTTGGCCTTTTGAGTAATTGTGAAACATGAAAAAAATGTTAAAATATAGCTTAATTAGATTAAATTAAGCATATCAGAGAGTCCTTATGCATCAAAATAGAAAACTTGAAAAAACTGCAGCAGATTTTATTTTATGCTTTCAAAGTGGTGATTTTGATAAGATGGCCAGCTTGATGAATAAAGATGCTAAATCTTATATTACAAATGCCAGTGGCGATGTGAATCTATTTGATGGTAAAGCTGCTTTTATACAAAATCTTATCGAGTTGAATGTAAAAAGCATTCAACCAAAAGTTCAAATTGATCAAATTCTCAGTACCGCTCAAAACCAAGTCATGATTATGTTTGAAGGGAATATGGTAAAAGGCAATCAAAAATTTCACAATATCGCGACTTATTTAATTGACTTTAAAAATGACTTAATCGAAAAAATTCAGATGGTAGAAGCAAATCCTGCCAAAAGTGATGAATTTTGGAAGACCTAGTTTTTTAATGGCACACCGTATTGATTAACTAATGTATATGAATATTTTAAATGTACTAAAAGCGTTGTCTAATGACAGGCGTCTTAAAATCCTAGAATGGCTTAAAGACCTAAAAAAACACTTTACTTCAAAATATCGTAAAATTGAGATATTAAGATTTAATATCGGAGAAAAAAATGGTTCGGAATAATAACGAAAAAATATTAATCATCGGCGGATCATCCGGTATTGGCCTCGCAACAGCTGAATTGTTTGCTAAAAATAAGTATCACATTACGATAGCAAGTCCTAACGCTATGAATAATTTGTCTGAATTCAGTAAAATTAATTTAGATTTTACAAATGAAACCGCGATAAAATCTTTTTTTGAAAATAATCGCGATTTTGATTATGTGATTGCGTCTGCAACAACGCCTCCTGCGAGGGGGCAATTTTTATCTATCAATATTGAAGATGCCAAAAAATGTTTTAATAAATTTTGGGGCATGGTACATGTCATTCGTTACGCAGCTCAATATTCAAAGCAACTTAAAGCAATTAGCATTATATCAGGGGCTGCTGCTGACAAACGCGGTGCACCAACCACTTTTTTAGCAACATTAAGTATGGCTATCAATGTGTTAGTTGAGAGCCTGGCTATTGAATTGGCACCAATTAGAATTAATGCGATTTCACCCGGTTTAACGCATACACCGATTTATGGTGATACGCCGCAAAAAACTTTGCAAGAATGGGCTGATGGTACTCCTTTGAAACGGTTAGCTACTGCGGATGAAGTGGCTGAAGTGATTCATTTCGTAACTCTGCATCCGCAAATGACTGGCGCAATCATACCCGTTGATGCTGGCGGACGTTTGGTGTGATACTGGCGGAAATACAGAGATTGGTAGCGGTTAATTTTCATGAAAAACGGTGACGATTTTTGGTGTGAAAAATGGCTTAAAAAGCAATTTTTCATGCTAAAATTTGCCTCAACCATGCGGGTTTAAAGCTGCGGAACATTGGCGGGCGATCTGGGCAGAACACCAAAAACGGAATATGTTCTGTTTTCATTTCTTTAAAGACGATATTCATTTTACCAAAACACTTTTAAAGTGGGTAAATCTTCACAATCATATTTCGCATAAACGGAAGCGTGTCAGGCTTGTATATTTATCGATGATCCCGCCAGATGTTGACAATCTAGAATTTAAATCAGCGTTATTGGTAATAAAATGCTAAATGCTTCATATTTTCGCATGATATTTTCTCTTGAAAAAAATCTCGCACTTCTTCCGATGTATAGGTTCTTCTTTCGCAATATTCTGGCAAGGGTCTGTCATAATAAAAGTGCGATGACTCATAGTAATTATCAGATGGTGAATCAATAAAGCAAACAGGCTGAGTTCCAAAGGCAAACTGAAATTGATGGGCAATGTAAGATTCCAATACCTTTTGATCAATTTCATTTAAATCGTGTCTATTATATCGTCCGCTCGATAAATAAATTTCAAGGTAGCCATTTCTTTGTGCTAGGAGACCTGCATAATATACAGAGCCATCATAGCCGGGATATGGGAACGCTAAAGAAGGATGACCATATCTGTCATTCCAATCAATATGCTTATGCAAGGAATGGTGAGTAGCTTCCGACAAACTATTTTCAGCAAAGCTGATCCAGTTTGCATTTTTATTTCCGATTGCTATTATTCCATCCGTTCTATACACCCAAATCTTTTTTTGATTTTGATGAAGTATGCAAGATATAGTGGCGATATCTTGATAAGTTGGATTGAAATTTGATTCGTTTGCATAAATACGTGATGGCAAAATTGGCGAAATATGAGATCGTATGTGGTCTTGTATAGTTCCTAATTCAGATGAAATTTTATTGGATTGTGGTTTGAAAAAACAATGCATGCTTGAAATATTTTGTGGTTCAGGAAACGTTCGTGATAATGCTGATAATATTTGATCGCAATTATTCTCTTCGCCAGAAAAAAATTTTATTTTCGTAAGCTCAGCAGATAATGCTTGAATAACTACTTCTCGGTGTGCAATTTTATTTTCAGCATAATTAATTTTAATTGCAAGTCCAAGTATAGTAATGGTTTTTACATCATGATAAGAGCCATGCCAACGAAGCCCTATCGTTACAGACGCAATAGGATTTAAAGCTATATTACAAATTTGTGTTAATAATTTATCACCTTTTAAAATTAATGTGATGAGAGATTTGTTATCTCGCTGATCAAGAAGGGCTATAACAGATGTCGTGAATTTTAGAAAAAAGTAATCGGTACGTATTGGAGCTGATGATTCAACTTGTTCAACATCAATTATAATGCTTTCAAACGCTAACCCAATTTTATCAAATAATTCTGCATCAAATAAATAAGGCATAATGAGTATCCAACTTCTTTAAAAATTATACTTAAACTACATTAATATTAATAGAACGTCATTTGATATTTTTTGTCGTCTTAAATGTACATGAATATACCTTTTTTAATGTACTTTTTTAAGAATGCATTAATAAATTTTCTGTAACATACTCAAAATAAACTTTATTCATTTAATTCGAAAGGTTATATTATGAGAATTGTTTTATATTCATACGTCATGTCACCAATGAGCGGACCAGGGCATATTATTCCCGCACTGCAACGCTCTGAAGAAATTAGAAATGCGTATCCTAATAGATTTTTTGCTTCGTATTTGTTAGTTGATGATCGCATGAAAGGCGCTGTCGATCTAAAAAAACCAAAAGGAGTTCGTCCCGATGATACTATTGAATTTGTTAAGTGGCTTGACAGAATTGGTACGCGAACTGATACAAATTTAATGGCTTATGGTGATGGAAATTTACCTGCAATTGCCAAAGAATTGGTTGAGAATTTTTCACGAGAAGAATCTGTATTAAAAGCTGCTTTTGCAATTGAAGATGATTTGGCTCAATTGGGACATCGTCATTCGGAAATAATGCGTAACGTGTTAAACCCGTACGTGCGATTCACGGATGAACAAATGGGGAATCGCCCAGGTGAAAATAGACAATGTAGGAATGCTTTATTTATTGCGGGTGGTGTTGGCTGTTTTTATAATCGCCTGCGTGATGCGTTATTATCACAAACCCCTGTTCAGCATAGTTTAGAAACACATTTGCCCTTCGATTTTGAGCAAGTTGATTTTTTACTCGCAAACGGGAAGTTTGGAAATCGTCCACACATCATTTTTATTGACAGAGTTAGAAAAATAACAGCAATGCAAAATCTGACTATTGTTTCGAATAAACGTACTCGTGCAATAAAATTGTGTGATGCAGATGCAGTTATGTTATCTACTCCAAAAATATTTAAGAAAGATTTTTTAGGTGCAATTACCTTGGCTGCATTAGGCAATCCAAAAATTCCAATTCATATTTTTGGTGACGATAAAGAAATATACGAAACCGTTGCAAGAAATTTTTATGAAAAAATACCTGAAACTGCTATTGGGATTGAAGGCTTATTAAGATTACGTTTGTCGAATATTAAATGGGAACGGTTTTTTGAAAACAGAAATTTAAATCTTAATGATATGATTCTCAAATTATGTAAAAGACCAGCCGTTATTTCTGAAGGCGTTGGAACAATGCGAACAGCTTCTGATGCATCGGAACATTTTATGCTGCAACCTTGCATGCATTATATAGAACCACATCAAGATAATGTCCCAGGCGTCATCGCTGCGTTCAGAGAAATCGGTGAAACTGCTGGTGCAGATGCTATTATTAATTATCGAACCGCGTTCAGAACATTTTCTGAAACTGTTAATGCTGAAAATCCAAATATTTTGCAAGCTATCGCCACATTAATGCAAGTACATGCAGAAAATGAAAGAACTCTTCAAGCTGCCGACAACGCTTATTCTAACAGTGTCAGAGTTTCAGAAGAGCCTGTTGGTGTGAGTTGCTATAACGAAGCTGAACGTTTTAAAGCAAGGTTTACACAATCAAATCCTGATGAGTTCAACCAACCACGGTCGCCGAGTATGTTATTCATTGCTAGTCCAGCCGTATCAAGTAATGCAACGGTAACTTCAGAGCAACAACATCCTGCTGTGTAAGTATTTTTTTCAACTTCACTAGGACAAGCCAGGATACATGCAAAAAGTAACACCCCTCAATGACCCCCAATTTTTGCATTTTTAATGTATAGAAATCGCACGAAAACAGTACAGCTTTTTCGCAAATCCACGCGCATCCCATAATGTCATCCAGCGCCTCATTTGGTGGTCGCACTATGGCCTAACAACAAAATGATGTAACATGCGTTCGCAAAATTACTAATACATGCTTTAAATACTGATTTTGAGGGATACATATGAGACGGGCTTCGTTGTTTTTTTCACCAAAAGCAGTAGTTGTTTCTGCCAGAGATGTTGCACCTTTTTATCATGTTCAACGCGCAGCCTTTAGTTTTAAAGGTGTCACTAGGGCCTGTCCACAGGTTTTTTATAATACTCGTTTTATGTCATGGCAATGGCTAATGGCTGGAGTGGCGATACCATCTATGATATGGGCGTTCTATTCTTATACCACTAATCATCAAAGTGTCCCATTTGCTACAGGATCAAATGAACTTCAATTTTCTCAAGAGCAAGTAACTGCAGCTGCAACATGGTGGGCACAGTTTTTAAGGCCGAATACAAATTTTTCAGAAGTAAATAGAAATACAGGTATAAAAGACGGGGTTTTTGAAAGCATAGTGCAAATGCGTCTTGATCTTAATGATCGGATCACTGATGAACAAATTAAAAAATTTATTGAGATTTTATCCGCGAAAATACAACTTCAGAAACTTCACACCGGCTTAGATCTTCCCTATGTTCAACTCGGCAATCGCAGTACTTATGGTGCTCCTAAAATAGTAGAGGAATCTCTTGATGAAGCAAATATTTCTGGTGTATTCCCTTTTAAAACTGAAATGAGGATTTACAGTAATGGCCACGTAGTGGTTAATGATGAATGCATTTATACCGACCCATTGTTAGCACATTATGACAGCAGCACATCTTTTGCAGGATCAACTGAGATGATTATTTCAGGAGATAAATTTAGAGAAATAACCATTCCTATGTCTGCGCAACAAGGATTATGGGAGGGATGGGAAGGACATTGGCATCGCTTTGACCCCAAAAGCCTATCGTTGGAAAGCTCAAGGGGGAATGAAGACTCCAATGTTTATGCAACAGTTCATTTACATAATTTTAAAGGCAGTGAAGTAGATTTTCTAACATTAACTAATGAAGATTGGATCCGTATCTTAAGCACATGGTCTGAATTTAAAAAATATATGGATGTTGGGAAATTATCTATTTTTTATGATAATCACAAAATATCACCGCAGTCGACAAATAGCTTCGGACATATTGGACCTGTCACCTATCAGCTTGTTGATCAAAACAGGCAAGACTATTATGAATTTAATACTGGACCAGTGCGCGTCTTATCAGCTCCAAAAACAGGAACGGTTGGTCAATACTATCTTCGATCAGTCTTGGTTGGTGACATGATTTTTAAAAGAGAGTGTCAGCCGGAGAAAGGAGCTGTATATTTCCTTCCTGCACGTGAAACCTTATTCTCAGCTAGGCCGCTTTCTCAAGTGAATAATCCCATTGCAGAGAAAGAAAAAGATCTTAGCTCGCAAGAAAAGGTCAATTTCTTTTATTGAGATAGTTGTAAAACGATGGTCTGCTAATATTAAAAATTTTGCAGATTTCATCGACCGTAATTTTTTGCTCGTCGTAATACTTCAACATTTTTTTATGTCGTCGGATTTGAGTAGAGGCGGTCGTCCATCAAGCCGTCATCTGGAACGTGCTGCTTTTAATCCAGCATTGGTACGTTCTTTGATAAGATCACGTTCAAATTCTGCAAGGGCCCGGGACTACCGAAGCTTCGACCAAGTGCCACTTTGACAATCAGTTAACTTGAATACCCCAAAAATCGTAATATTTTTTAAGCTGCTTCATTGATCCAATATGTAAAACTGGCAAGTTTGGCTTACCCTCTAGGATTTTTTGATATTTTTTCCTGTTTTTAGGGTAATTTAAAACAATCCACTTAATCAACCAGAATCTGAACTCATTTTTTGCACCAGCCAATCTGCCTGGTCTATTGGGGTTATTTTTAAAAGATCGGGATAAATATCGTAGTACTGAGCTGAAAACATTTGGGTCAAGCCAGATCACGGATGTTGCAAGATCCAACCTTTCATTCATGCAAACGCTGTAATTCCCGTCAATAATCCAGGTATCTTGATTAATAATGCTATTGTGTTTTTCAATGAGTATCTCATCTGAATTTCTCTCCCATTTTGAATTTTCTATGTGAGCGAGTTGATCAAGATGATATGCCGGAATATTTAATTTTTTTGACAATGCATCGGCAAGCGTTGATTTACCACTATTACTACAACCAAGGATGCAAATTCGTTTTCCTATTTTATCAAGAGTAATCATTTTCATTATCTTCATATCGTTTTAAAACAGTATCAATGCAATAATCACGATCATAACGCTGATCAGATGTGTCTATTTCCCAACAGTCTTCGACCGTCATGTCTTCGAATTAGGTATTTTTAAATCAGGCATAACTTCTAAACATTTTATAAGTTTAGCCACAAATGCTGCTGCATTTGTTGTTGGTCTTGACATCACAGCATCATCAAACTCAACATGAGAATCTGAATCGACAGAATTGCTGATACTACGCACAACAATGAAAGGTATGGAAAACAACCAACAAACATGGGCAAATGGTGCCGACTCCAAATCAATAGACAACACCCGCTTTTCTTTATAAATTTCAGCAAACCATGGCGGAAAAGGAAAATAATCATTACTTGTGACAGTGCCTTCATGCACAGAAAAATCGAAGTCTTTTTTAATTTTATTTGCTGCAGACAGTAATGTGCTATTTGCCAAATAGGTTAATGGTAATATCTGGTTGTTAACTGGTGATGGCCAATAATTGTGATCACGTTGTTGACTTAAACTTTCGTCACCGAATATATGACTTCCAATAACTAAGTCACCAAATTTCAGTCTTGTGTCAACAGCACCGGCCATGCCTGTAAAAATTGCGTATTTTGGTTGCAAGGTATGAATAATCAGAGACGCTGTCGCTGCCACGCTATACGACCCTATCCCTGTTGTAAATAATGCAACCTTCCGATTCTCTAACATTCCTAACTTATAGGGTAAATCATTAATGCATTTTTCCTCAATATCGGTTAAATAAAAAAGCAACTTATCGTTTTCATCAGGAACCGCTGAAGCAATAATAAACTCAATACCATTATCTGTTTGTTTTATATTCATTTTTTTATTATGTCCATTTTTATATTTAAAAATCGGGGGTACATTAACACATTGGAGAAATAAATTATCCATGATTGGCATACCTGACAAACTGACCATAACATAAATATCCAGCCGTTATCATCAATAATAACCCCATGATAAAATTAAAGAGTCGTAAACGAAAATGATCCTTTAATAAATAGGATACCTGATCACCCAAGATTGCCCAAACGCCGAGCGAAACATAGCATACAATAAAATAAATGATGGTAAATGTTAAAAACTGATCATGGCTTTGTGCGCTGGAGAAAATTGAAGCTCCGGATACACAAGCAATCCATGCTTTAGGATTTATCCATTGAAGTAATAAACCTTCGTAAAATTTGGGGGCATCTTTTTTGCTTACTTCTAACTCTGGTTTTGAAGAAGCTATTTTGTATCCCATATAAATAATATATAACGACCCCACAATCGCTAGGTAGGTTAGAAAAAATGGATAGGCATTAATAAACTTCGAAAATCCAAATCCAATCAAAAGCAATAATAAGGTAAAGCCTATGGTCGCCCCTGACACATAAGGAATAGTTTTCTTTACGCCATAATTAATGCCAGAGGAAAGAATAATCGTATTCACAGGTCCTGGCGTAATTGACATAACCAAAGAAAATGAAAACATTGCTAATAAAAGTGTCATCGCTATTTTCTCGTGTAAAAATTATCTTAATAACCCAAGGCTACCAGTAAATTTATTTATAACTTTCATTTCGCCATACAACGCCAAACCTAGATACGCTAAGTGCTCAATCGGTGTGTTCTCATATTGACGGACATAGTCTGCATAACTTTTAGTGGTTACTGAACATTGCGATAGATTACCATTTCCAGAAATGAATGATTAGATGCTATAATTAGAATTTACTGTTCGATTGGATGATACAATGATCGATGAATTACGGGCATTGGCAATTTTTGCTAAAGTGGTAGAGGCAGGCTCATTTCGTTCGGCAGCTAATGCGCTAAAACTTTCGCCTTCCGTTGTGAGCCATCATGTGGCGCAGCTAGAGGAACGACTGGGCGTTGCTCTGCTTTATCGCTCCACGAGACGACTTTCCCTTACTCATGAAGGCGAAAAATTATTCATGAGTGCAGAAGCTATGTTATTGGCCGCAGAAAAGGGGCTTAATAGCGTTGCATACCACGCCACCGAACCAACTGGTAAATTAAATTTGACTCTCCCGGCAATGCTTACAAGAAGTCCACTTGTTGCTGATATTGCTGCATTTGCCAAGGAGTTTCCAAAAGTAGCACTTTCAATAAATTTTAGCGACACACAACAAGACTTGATTCGGGAAGGCATCGATCTGGCGATTAGAATAGGGGACTTAAAAGACAGTGCGTTAAAATCCAAAAGACTCTTTACTATGACACGCAAACTCGTCATTGCTCCTGCGTTAATGAGCGAGCATAAGTCTCCACGACGACCGCAGGATTTACTTAAGTGGGACTGGATCGGGCTCAAAATGCGTCCCAATACCAAGACGTTAATCAATCAAAGGGGTAAAACTTATTTAATCAATTTTGAACCAAGAATCATCGTCGACAGCATGGATGCTGTTTGCCAATTAGCCATTGCTGGGTTAGGACTAGCAACTCCGCCCGCGTTTCTTGTGGCAGAAGATATCAGTCAGGGATATCTTGTTGAACCGCTGCCCAAATGGCAAGCTGAATCCATTCCTGTTTATGTTGTATGGCCACCCAATGCCTCTAAAGAATCTCTGACGTTTCGATTGATGGCGTTCCTAGAGATGAGAAAAAAATCTTATTTAAGCTTCTAAAAGCATGTTGCAACAGCGCTTAGAGCGCCACACCAATCCATCATAATCGAATCTTAATGGCGATAAAAAGTCTTCCCTGAAGGCGTTTGTATTAATCGCTGTTTAGGCGTATGATGCAGCTGCGTAATTACTAACAGATCTAACTTCTCTTTAAGGATTATAAAATGAGACGTATCTCTTTTTCCAAAGCAACGGTATTATTCAATTCAACTATCACTGCTCATCATCTTTTTTCAAACACAACACTACGCCGATATTCGGGTATGCCATTTTCAAATAATATGCTGCGCAGAAATAATAGCGAAATGTCTAGCGCATCCTTTATTTGCGCTTCAAGAAATTTGGAGAGTAGAAGACATTTGTTTTCTGAAGCAGCATGTGGACTTGGTCTAGGCTTTACTTGCCTCGTGTTTGCTGCGGGGGATGTAATAGATAAGATTTGTATTTTATCAATGGTGATACTATTTGCAGCGCTATGCGAATCAGACAATAGAGAAAGAGAACAAATAGAACAAAGAGAGAAAGAACAAAAAAAATTAAATGAAAAATGCAATACACGTATTTTCGACGAAGATCCTACTTGTGCGTCTGAGCTCAAAGCGAGAGACAACACTCCTCGATTCTGAAATGTTTCTTGTTAGTTAAGCTCATTGATGCAGCTAATGCTGTTAAAGCTGAAACACGACCAGAAAATCCATCTGAATTTAGAATCTGAATTACGCACCGGCGTTCCGGGTGAGTTGCTGGCGTTGACTGCATAAGTTTTCCAAAGGGGAAAGTGAAATGACTGATTCATTACCAAAATTATATGGATCTATTGTTTCACCTTATGTTAGAAGAGAAAATTCTCAAAATGAACCCATTGGGGAATATTCCTGTTTATCAGGAGGGCGATTTTATATTGTCAGATTCTTCTGCGATTTGTGCATACATAGATAAATTACATTTAAATAATTCTCTCTATCCATCCGATCCAAAATCGTATGCAAAATGTTTATGGTACGAAGAATATGCTGATACGAATTTAATGCCGGCTATATTGTCTGTATTTTTTAATGTGTGTTTAGCATCCCGTTTTGGTAAAGAGGTTAATTATGATGCTGTAGAATCTGCACTAGAAATAAAAATTCCTGCTATTTTTTCTTATCTTAATTCAGAAATAGGTGACAAAAAATATTTTTCAGGAAACCAACTATCATTGGCTGATATTTCTATCAACGCACCTTTTCTTAATTTTGAATTTGCAAAACACACCGTTGATTCAAAGCGATATGGAAATTTATCACGTTATCTTAAAAATATTTCTGAAGAAGAATCGATTAAACAAGCAATCATGATTACACGAGAAAGATTTTATTCTCAAAATAAATAGATAAAGTTTAATTTTGAATTAAATTGCGTGAGGAAAAAGGAAAATGATAAACATCGCATTTAGTCAAAATAAAATGAAATTGACAGTAGAAGGTATGCATAAGCTGTAGTCAAAGAAATTAGTCATAGAGTGAATATATAAAAAAATGAGAATGAAATGATTACTATTCGTGAACCAACAATAAAAGATGAATCTGCTTTTTTGAGTGCGATGAAAAAAAGTATCGCATTTCATCATCCATGGGTAAAAGCACCGCTGACATTAGAAGAATTTCAAGCTTACGTTAAACGTTCACAACAAGATAATCAGAAATCATTTTTGGTTTTAAAGAACAATGAAATTGCAGGCGTTTATAATATCAATGAAATTGTTCGCGGCTGTTTTCAAAATGCGTTTTTAGGATTTTATGCCGTCTCTGGATTTGAAAACCAAAGAATCATGAGTGCCGGTCTTAAGCTTGTATTAAAGACTGTTTTTGAAGAATTAAAATTGCACCGACTTGAAGCTAACATTCAGCCTGAAAATAAAAAATCAATCCAATTGGTCTCAAAAAATAAATTTCGTTATGAAGGGTTTTCGCCACGGTATTTAAAAATAAACGACCAATGGTGCGGGCATGAACGCTTTGCAATCACTTATGAAGAATATATTCAAGACAATCCCGAGACCGCCAAAAAGGATCAAATTGAGATTGTAAAAAATGATCCAAAATGGCCTGAATTAGCGAAAAGTGAAATTGAAAAGATTTGTTCATTATTTCCAAAAAATTTTATTCTCGATATTCAGCACGTTGGCAGTACAGCAGTTCCTGATATGTCTGCAAAACCGATAATTGATATTCAAATTGCCGTTACTTCTTTAGAGTGTGCCAGAATTATCGCTGTTCCATTATTACAAAAATTACAATATGTGTTTTGGGCTGATAATCCTGACAAAGAAAGATTATTTTTCGCAAAAGGTATGCCGCCTTATGGAGCAGCACGCACGCATCATGTTCATATTGTTGAACCTGCTTCACCTCATTGGACGGGTAAAATCGCGTTTCGTGATTATTTAATTCATCACCCAGAAACGGCGAAGGCCTATGAACAATTAAAATTTGATCTTGCGAAAAGATATCAATTTGACCGTGAAAAATACACAGATGAAAAAGCAGAATTTATAAAATCTATTCTTGAAAAATCTGCTTTAAGAAAAATGTGAACTTGAATAATATAAGTTATATTTTTAACAAAGGGGATTAAATGTGCTGTGTATTTATGAAGCAATCATTCTTATTTGAAGCAGATAATTTTGGGTTCAGACCAGTTACTGAAAATGATTTAAATTATTTTCAGATGGTTTATGCAAAAAGTAGGTATGACTTATTTAGGAAAGAGTATTATAAAAGGCGTAGAGTGCGTAATTTATGAATATAAATTGCAATAACTTTTTAGAACCAAGCTAATTTGTTTAAGTGGCATGATTTAAGTGATTTTGAAAATAATTTCTTGTAATTTTGTTATTTCAGATGGATTATTGAGATGACCGATCCAGGCAATATGACCATCGGGTCTCACCCATAATGCTGAATAATCTGTCAGATTAAAAAGATTTTTTAGCTCGCGCACAAAGCATATTTTTGTTGGGATGGATTTAAAATCAATTGATAAGATATATTCATTGTTTGTAACGCAATGAAGAAATAGAAATTCATTTGAAATTAAATCTAAACTCGACATGTTTTTTTTATTGGAATTCATCATGCCAGGCTACGCTTTTTTCGCTTTTATTTTAGGGTTCAGGGTTTTTTAAAAAACGAAAAAAACTTAACCTGGCATGGCTCATAAACTCAATGGTTGATGTGATACAAGCAAAATCACAATTAGAAACCGCACAAGCACTTTTAATTAATTTAGGCATTAATCGTGGACAATATGAGCATGCGATTGCGGTATTAATTGGTGAAGCCCCTGCTTTTTTAACCATGCGATACCATCCTTTTTTTGGTAATCCACCAAGCATTCCCACAGAATTACCGTCGGAATTATTAGAGCGTCGTCCTGATATTGCTGCTGCAGAAAGAACCATGGCGCAAGCGAATGCACAAATTGGCGTTGCCATCGCCGCTTATTTTCCGGTTTTAACATTCACACCTTCGTGGAGTGTGCAAACGATTGGTAATTTATTTTCAGCGCCGTTGTATAGCTGGTCAATCGGGCCCCAATTGGCTGAAACACTGTTTGATGGCGGATTACGCGCTGCAACAGTGAGAGCAGCACGCGCGAATTATGATGCAACCGTTGCGCAATATCGACAAACCGTGCTCGCTGCATTTCAAAATGTGGAAGATAATTTGGTGTCAGTGCGTGTTTTAAAATCGCAAGCGGTTGTTCAAAATCAAGCGGCAGCTGATGCGAAAACGGCATTAGGACTGATATTAAATGAATATAAGGCGGGTACTGCTTCTTATTCTGCGGAAAAAAGTGCGGTTGATGTGAATACGTTGCGTATGACATCGACGGCAGGGTTGATTGCGGCATTGGGAGGAGGGTGGACAATGGACCCAGTTAAAAGTAAAAACTGCTCTGACACAACGAATCATTGTCATAACCAGAAGAGTTATCGTCTCCCACCACCCAATTTTTCTGTTAATTAATATTTTAACTAGATTGAACGTGCAAATTTAAGACATACGCTAGCTGACTCTGAAACAAATTTAGAGATGATGGCTTTGAGACATCTTTTAGATAGACGCGTAACAG
>Ga0207016_1072_pt2 | contig 19166 bp, 15 predicted proteins | sample Alteio_BWMinCont_54_FD_153469 | JGI IMG/M metagenome (GOLD analysis project Ga0207016, IMG submission 153469) | Enriched cells from forest soil in Barre Woods Harvard Forest LTER site, Petersham, Massachusetts, United States -... | ecosystem: Environmental > Terrestrial > Soil > Temperate forest >...
GGCCGGCGCACCGGATCCGGCGCGGGCGCGCGCAGAAATTCAATTATTTGAAAAATCGCCGCTCGGCCAGCAATTGAATGCGCCCGGTTGGACTTTTGCCACGGAACTTAATTTTTTATGGGCGGAGAAAAATGGCGAACGGGCTTATGACGGCTGCGTGGATTTGGCTGCATGGAACGCGAAAGAGTCGCGCTGGGTCGTGATTGACTGGAAAACCGACCAGACCAAGGATGACGCGGCCAAGGAATTGCGGGACCGCTACGGGGCGCAAGTCGAAGTCTATGCCCGCGCATTGAGCGCGTTAACGGGGGCTTCCGCGGAGGCCTTTATATACGGCACGCGGACAGGCACCGTGATTGCGCTATAAGCTAATGAGCGTTGATTTTCTGCGCCGCAAGGCGTGCAGGCTGGCGACAATGGCCGCCGCAACTGGCCAGACGGCGGGCTCCGGAACAATCGTCCAGCCCAGGTCTTTCAAGCCGGCGACGTCGAGATCGGTCACCAAATTGCGTTGGCCGTTGACCAAAGCCGGCGTCATGGTGGCATTGCCGAGGGTGCCGGTGCCATTGCCATAAACATCGCTCATGGTGCCTTCGGCCCAATGTCCCAAATCCGGAGACAGGGCGATATTCCCACCAAAAGAGGCCACGGCATTTGCGCCGGTAAAATTGCCGTTGACGACGTCATTGTTCCAAACATTGGCGGTGCCGAGGCCGAGGACGTGGCCAAGTTCATGCAGGGCCACCGAATAAAAATCATATTCGTTGGAGGGTATGGTGTTATTGGCGGAAAGGTTGGGGTCAAAATACCAGTTGCCGGCGCTGCTGAAAGAGATGGAGCCGCCCCACGGAGCATAGGCGGTTTGGGTATTCGCGGCGCCCAGCGCGCCAGGCACGTTGCGTCCACCAACGTCATTGAACCAAGTCGTCGGGTCGCCGAAGCCGCTATATCCATCACTATATCCACCAAAACCACCCAAACCCAATTCGCTGCCACTGAAAGAACTGCCGCCCACATAAACGACGATGGTGTTGGCGTTGATTGTGGGATTGTTAATATCCAAGGTTTGACTGGTGTTGGCGGGATTGAAAGTCATTGCCGTCCATGTATCCGTCCCGTCATCGCGAGCGGAAGCCGTCGCCGGGTCAATGGCCGCAAAATTGTTGCTGAGAATTGATTCATAGAACGACGCGGCGTCGTTCATCAAAACTTCGGCCTGGTGGTGGGCGGTAAAAAAGCCGTTGGTGTCGTAGGAGTAGTCTATATCAATGGTCAGATTACCCGCTGAAGCAGGCGCCGCCAGCAAAACGAAAGCCAGCAAAACCACACTCGCGCGCTGAATAAAAGTTCCGTGCATCAAGCCGGACTTTATAGCCGGTTTTGCGCCGATTCTCAAGAATTTTGCGGGCAAAAATTGTTTAAAATTTATGAAAACATCCGGCCATCAATTATCATAACGTTTCAAAAATTAGCGCGACGGTCTGTGGCTACCGAGGGCCGGGGCGGGCCAGATCGGAGCCGAAGGGATTGAAACCACCGTGGCCCGAGTGTTCCGCGAATTTTCGGCACATGAGCGAGAGGCTCTCGCGCACGAGTTCACCCATCGAGGTGGCCCGGGCCAAGGCCGGCTCCTGATGATACTCCGCCAACTCAGTGCCGAGGCGGACGACCTTTTCTGGCGTGGCGAGTTCGGTGAGCTCCATGGCGGCGAGAAGTTCGCTAATGCGGGCGCGTTCGGTTTCCGCGCGGCGGAAAATGAGCGCCTGCTCCTCGCGCTGGTATTGGAGGGCGGTTTGGGGGTTGAGCTGCTTCTGGCAGTATTCAACGAGTGGGAAATTGTCCTTAAAAAACTGCGGCAGGTAAAAACGCAGGCGGCCATTATAAGACTGCTGGTCGAAGTCCATCGCGCGGATGCGGACCTGCACGCCTTCGAAGTCCGGCACAAGGACGACGACGAAATTGTACGCGCGCATGTCGCCCAGCAGGCGCACAAAGCAGCGTTCGTTGAACTTCACCAGTTCTTTGGCGAGGCGTACGGAGGAGACGTTGGGGTCGTGCAGCCAGCGCTGGACAAAGACGTCGCCGGGTATGCCCGCGATGTGCTCCTCGACGAGGGTTTCGCCGCAGGTTAAAAAATGCAGGCGGTTGGGCGAGAGCAAATGCTCGAGTTCCAATCCGTACACGCGCGAGGCGTCGGCCTTTTTGACATAAAAGTGGTCGAAGTTGTCGTTATAGGAATTGACGATGCGAATGCGAAAAGGGTTGCTGTTGCCAAAGGTGCAGAAATCAATGCGATCCACATAGAGGTGATCCATGACGTTGACGCTGCCCTCGGCCTGCATGAGGGCGTAGATTTCCTTGAGGCCGTGGTGCAGGACGGTCATCTGCTCGCGAGGGTAGATGACGGATTCCCAGAGGGTGTCGCGTCCGGCAGAGTCGTGCAGGGCTGCGGCCTCAGTAAAACTGACGAGCTCCTTATAAGTGACGGGCAGCGGGGCCTCGCGCCCCCAGCGCACCAAGTATTCCCGCAACGGCGCCCCAATGGCGTAGGCGGGCTTTTTGTTGGTGGGCGGAATGGACAAGCCGTCGTCGGCCATGAGGCAAACTTACCCAGAACCCCGCCAAAGGCAAAAGGAAAGGACGGTGCTTACGGCCCGGGCGAGACGACGACGTGCATGTAGGCCGCGCCGCTCGTCGGCAAGGGATAGCTGGCGGTCACTTGATTGCCGTTGGTTTGCACCGTCACGCCGTCGGCGCTCCAGTTGACCAGGTCGCTGCTGGCCTCGACAGAGTAGATTAAATCCGATTGCAAGGTTTGGAAGATTAAAACCAAATTATCATCCACAATCGTGGCCTGCGGCAGCGAAGATTGGCCATTGACTGTTGGATTCAGGTTGAAGGCGTATTTGAGAATATTCGTGATGCCGTCACCCGCGGGCATGGCCAGATCGCCAACCATGGCGGGGCTGCCCAACTGGCCGGAGGAGAAATTATTTTGCAGCCAGGCGAGTTTAGCCGCAGAAGAGCCAACCAACAACGGGACTGGAACGGTCGTAGTCGTGCCGATGACATTGGTCAAAACGGCGCGATACTGGTAACCCAAGAGGGCGGCGGTGACATTGTTGATCGTCAGGGTCGAAGTTGTCGAGCCCGAGTAGGCGCTGCCGCTGACGTTGTTCCAGGTGTGGCCGCCATCGGTGGAAACCTGCCACTGATAGTTTGGCGTGGGCGAACCGCTGTTGGCGACGGTAAAGGTGGCGTTGACCCCCGTCACGACAACCGCCCTGGCGGGCGCGGAAACGATGGCGGGTGAAGTCAAACCACAGCCAACGAATACATTGATCCCGATGCTGGTTACACCGGCGGGAATATTGATACTCGTAAGATTCGAGCATCGAGCAAAGGCATCATCAGCAATGGTGGTGACACTGTCAGGAAGGGTGATGCTGGTAAGATTGACGCTAAACAGAAAGGCCTCTTTCGCAATCGTAGTGACCCCGTTGGGGATGGTGTAAGAGGTTGCAGGGTTGCCCATCGGGTACTGGATGAGGGTAGTCTGGGCCTTGTCGAACAAGACGCCGGTTGCATCGCTCGTGTAAGCGGTATTAGCCGGATCCACGGTAATACTATTTAGGGCGAAACACATATTAAATGCTTCGAACCCGATGGAGGTGACGCCGCTGCCGATGGTGACGATGGTTATGTTTTCGCAATCACGAAAGGCCTGGATGCCGATACTGGTTACACCATTGGGGATCACTATGCTGGTGACGGCATGATTGTTACCGAGCGCTCCGATTCCAATGCTGGTAACCGGTACATCAACGCCATTGACGGGAAGGGTGTCGGGGATGACCACGGCACCGCCAGTGCCAATGTAACGAGCGAGGGTGACTGCCGAGCTGTCGCTATTCGTGGTGTATTGAAACGAGCCCGAGGTCATGAGCGCGGAGGTTACGGTAAGGGTATCAACCGTAGTGGTGATGGTTCCCTGACTATTGGTCAGGATGGCTTGATACTGGTAGCCCGACATGCTGAAGGGGACGCTGTGAATCGTAAGCGATGCAGTCGCCGAGCCTGAATAGACGGAATTATCACTGAGATTATTCCAAGTGACGCCGCCATCGGTGGAAACCTGCCATTGGTAGGTTGGCAGAGGGTTGCCACTGGCACTGACGCCGATGATGGCGTTGCCGCCGACCACATAAGACGAGTTGGCGGGTAGCGAGACAATGATGGTTGGTGAGGAAAGCGGCACGGTTATTCCCGCACTGGTAGTCGTGGCGGTTCCTTTGCTATTGGTGAGAACCGCTCGATACTGATCACCAGAGAGGCTGGCAGTGACATTGAGTACGGTGAGCGTGGCAGTCGTGACCCCCGAATAGAAGTTGCCGTTGCTGACGTTCTGCCAGGTGGTGCCGCCATCGGTCGAAATCTGCCATTGGTAGGTTGGCCCCGGTGAGCCGTAAGCTAGCACAGTGAAAGTGCCGTTGGTGCCTGCGGTCACTGACGCGCTAACTGGCGAGGAGACAATGACGGGCAGAAAAGTTGGCGTGCCGGTGAAGGCCGCGCTGCCAATGCTGGTGACGCTACTCGGGACGGTAAAACCAGTCAGCTTAGTGCAACTAGCAAATGCTTGAGTGCCAATGGAGGCGAGACCGTAGGGAAAATTAATCGTGGCAAGCTTGCCGCAGCTGTCAAACGCCTGAACACCGATGCTATTGAGGCTGCTGGGGTTGGGAATGGTGAAGCTCGCCAGATTGATACAACCTTCGAAGGTTTGCGTTCCAATGCTGGTTACGCTGGCGGGAATGGTAACACTGATCAAATTAAAGGCGTCCTGAAAGGCAGAATTCGCGATACTCGTGACGCCGCTGGGCACCGTGTAGGAGGTGGCGAGGTTACCAACCGGGTATTGAATGAGGGTGGACTGGCTTTGGTCAAACAAGACCCCCGCCACACTGCTATAGGCGGGGTTGCTGGCACTCACCGTTATAGAAGTCAAGTTGGAGCAGTTATAAAACGCTTGGGCTCCAATGCTAGTGACACTGCTGGGAATGGTGACACTCGTAAGCTTGGTGCCATTAAAGGCAGAAGCGCCAATGCTGGTGACGGTGTTGGGAATCGTGATACTCGTAAGAACGGTGCCACTAAAGGCATTAGCGCCAATGCTGATAAGCGTGTCAGGGAGGTTAATGCTGACCAGATTAGTACTTGCATGGTTGAAGGCGTCAAAGCCGATACTGGTAACCCCATTGGGAACGGTGAATGAAGAGGCGAGATTTCCGGAAGGATATTGGATGAGCGTAGTCTGATCCTGATTGTACAAAACGCCTCCTACACTGGAATAAGCGGGATTACCGGCACTCACCGTTATTCCGGAAAGGCTGGTGCAATTGCTTAAGGCATCAGATCCGATGCTGATGACGCTGGTGGGAATGGTAATGCCGGCTAGAGCAGTGCAAGAGTAGAAGCCATCGGCGCCGATACTGGCCAAGCCATCCGGAAGGTTAATGGAGGCAAGCTTGACGCATCCTTGGAAAGTGTAGTTTCCGATGCTGGTGACGCCACTAGGAAGCGTGACACTGGTCAGGTTGGAGCAACTGGTGAATGTGCTATCGGCAATACTGGTGAGGCCGCTGGGGAGGGTAATGCTGGCAAGTTTTGAGCAACTGCTGAATGCGTTACTGCCGATGCTGGTGACACTGCTGGGAATGGTGACACTGGTCAGGTTGGAGCAACTGGTGAATGTGCTATCGGCAATGCTGGTGAGGCCGCTGGGGAGGGTAATACTGGCCAGCTTAGAGCAATTATTGAAGGCGGAGCTTCCAATGATAGCTACTCCGTCAGGAATCGTAGCGCTGGTCAGACCAGAACAATTGTTGAATGCGTTTGTTCCGATGCTGGTCACGCCACTGGGGATGATAACACTGGTCAGCGTGAACTTGCTCGCGAAGGCCGCACTTCCGATGCTGGTAACCGGCACGTTAACCCCGCTGACCAGTATGGTGCTGGGGATGGTCACGGCGCCGCCGGAACCCGTGTAACCGGTGATGGTGAGCGAGCCGTCGCTATTGGTCGAGGTATTGAATTGAGCCTGCGCGGTGCTAACGAGGGCGGTGAGGGCCGCCACCAATAGAAATGCGTGACGACCTAACCGATAAAAAAAAGCACGCATAGCAGAGCTGATGGGGTTGATAAGGAACGTACTTCTGATTGGGAAGGCGAGCAAGGGCTAATCTGGGACATTTTTGGGGGTAATTTTAGCCGTCCGCCCGAGCGAAGGACCCAACCGGCGGGTCAAAATACAAGGGAAAGCCTTTATGCGCCAATGGTTAGGCAGGAATGAGGTTTTTCGACGTGATTGTCGATTTGTTGCGGTCAATAATTAACCTCAGGCAGTGCATCCCGGTTCAAACTGAATTTTATCGCCGGTTTTTTCCTCTTTGCGTTTTGGGCGGGGGATGCGGTAAAAGACGGCATGGCCGAAATCATCGAAATGCCCAAGCTCAGCGATACCATGACGGTGGGAACGCTCGTCAAATGGTTGAAAAAGGAAGGCGACAAGGTCGCGTCCGGCGAAATGCTGTGCGAAGTGGAGACGGACAAAGCGACGATGGAGGTCGAAAACTTTGTCGCGGGCGTGGTGCTGAAGCACTACGTGCCCGCGGGCGGGCAGGTACCGGTCGGCGCGCCGATGTGCGCCATCGGGAAACCCGGCGAAGCCATCCCGGACGCACCGGCGGCGGCCCCGGTGAAAGCAGCGGCACCCAAAAGCGCGGAGCAAGGAGCAGGGAACGAGGAGAAGAAGCCCCAAACCCAGCCAGCTCCAGTACCCGCAGCCAAGCCAGTGGCGGCCCCGGCACCCAAACTCGAAACGGCAAACTCGAAACCCGAAACTGCGGGCGCCCGGATTAAGGCCTCGCCGTTGGCCAAAAAACTCGCAGAAGAAAAAGGCGTCTCTCTCGCCGGAGTCGCCGGCAGCGGCCCGGGTGGCCGGATTGTGCGGGCGGATGTGATTTCAGCCGCCAGCCAACCGAAACCGGCGGCAGCAGCCAGCAGCGGGCCGACAATTACTTCACTTTCCGGGCCGATTGGCGAAGACCAGGCCGTGCCGGTATCCAACATGCGTGCGACAATTGCGCGCCGGTTGTTGGAATCCACCAACGGCATCCCGCATTTCTACGTCGAAATTGAAATTGATGCCGGACCGCTGGCGGATTTGCGCGAGGGGTTGAATAATGCGTTGGGCAATCTGCCGCCGGAAAAAGGCGGCGGGAAATTCACCGTCAATGATTTCATTTTGAAGGCGTCGGTGGAAGCGTTGCGGCGCGTGCCGAACGTGAACAGTTCCTGGCAGGGCGAAACCATCCAGCGCCACGGGAGTGTGCACCTGGCGTTTGGCGTGGCGATTGAGGACGGGCTGCTGACGCCAGTGATTCGTAATGCGGACAGCAAGAGTCTGCGCCAGATTGCGGCGGAGGCAAAAGAACTCATCGGCAAAGCCCGCGCGAAAAAACTAACGCCGGCGGAAATGAGCGGCTCGACCTTTACGGTGACGAACCTCGGCATGTTTGGAGTCACGGGATTTTACGGCATCATCAATCCGCCGAACGCAGGAATTCTTTCGGTCGGGGCGACGCTCGTGAAGCCGGTGGTGAATGCCGAGGGGCAGATTGTCGCCGGCAAGCGCATGACCGTGGGAATTTCGGGCGACCACCGGGTGATTGACGGCGCGGCGGCGGCGCAATTTCTGGCGGCGCTGAAGATCGTGCTCGAAACTCCGGCGCTGCTGTTACTTAGTTAGTGGTTTGGCTCCGGCGGCGTTTTTCTTGGGCGCGTCCGGGCTGTCCACTGCGGCTTCCAGGCTGCGCATCGCCTTGTCCAATGAACTGTCGGGGTCGGGCTGCAGGGAAGCGCGGGCGGACTGCAAGGCTTCATCCGCGAGGGCGCTTTCCCCGGCGGCGGACAGCGCGAGCACCAGCGGCTCCGTGATTTTGTTAAAAAAGCTCGAGCCGGCTTTGCGGCCCATGGCATTCAACTGGTCGGTGTGTTCTCTGAGTGCGGCGGGCCAATTCCTGGCTTTGATGAAGGTAGAGATTTTTTGTGCTTCGGTGGTGATGACGATATCGGTGCGACCAGCCTGGTTTTGGTCGGCGATTTGATGCGTGAGCGAGTTGGCCTGGGCCGTATCGCCGTGGGCGAGTTCCAGCGCGGCGAGCGCGCTTTGGTGGGCGGCCTTGACATCCGGCAGGCTGGAAAATTGCTGGATGGCCGATTGATGGAGGGCGCGCAACGCTTCCACGGAAGCCCCGGTGCGGGTAAGGTAGGCAGCCTTGGCGTCCCACGCGTCGGTGTTCCGGGCGCAGACGGCGATGGCACTGTCGTAGGCCTTGGCGGCTTGTGCGGCGTTGCCCTGCGCTTCAAGAATGCCCGCAAGCACGACATCATCGCGGGAAGCCGCGTATTCGGGCCGACTATGAAAGCGCTCGGTCAAATAAGTCAATTGATGATCGCTGATTTCGCGCCACGTCTGCGGGTCGAGCGCCTTGCCAATGACAAAATTCTGATTTACATAGCGACCGCAATCAAGTTCCCAGCGATCAAGGCCTTTCAGATAACCAAACCAGGCGTGGCCGCCATTGGTGCCCTGGCCGGTGAAAAATAAAGTCGGCAGGCCGCGCGCTTTGCCGGCAATCATGCCAAAGTAGGCCTGATCCACACAGATGCCGCCTTGTTTTTTGATGTTGGCCAGGGTGTAGTCCATCCCCGTCCAATTGAGTGCGTTCTGGTTGTAGCGATAAACCGAGTAGGTGATGTCACTGAAGGTCTTGGCAAAATCCTCGCGCACGTGGTGGATGTTTTTGCGCGCCCAGTCGAACTCGGATTCGTCCACGGGAGCGTCCACGACGAATTTGAGTTCTTCCGGATTGAGCGTGCGCAGGTCAACGTAGGTGGCGGCGGATTCATTCGTCTTTACCCAATAGGCAAACCAGTCGGCGGCGGGCTGCTCCTTGACGGGCACCAGGTCGGGCGTCACCTGGCGGTGCGGCCAGTAGTTGGGGATTTTTTGGTCGTAAACCACTGCGATGGCGATGGCCAGTGATTTGTAATTATGGAACTGCGCGGGTTGGGCCTGGCGCATGGCCACCAGATTGCGCAACACCTGCGGCGAATAATCCTCGGGCGAAAGCGTGTCGAGCAGCGTCTGCAAAAAATTCTCATCGGCGGTCCACTCGCGCTGGAGTTCCGGCGGGAGCAGGCTGGCGAGCGGTTGGTCTTGCGGGGCGGGGGCGTCGGCCGGGAGCAGATTTTTTAAGGGTGAGGCCAAAATACGCGGGTTGCTGAATGTTTTTTCGACAAATTCCACGGGTGCAGGAGTTGAATCCGCCGGCGGCTCCGCGCCGGAATTATAAAGAGTGGGCCGGGAATTGTTGGGCCTCACATAAAAATGATGGGTGAGAAACCGGCGGGCCTCGTCGGTTTCAGTGCGCGAAAGCAAGTCGCTCCATTTCCAAAGGAGGAGCCAGGATTTATAAACGGTTTGGCCGGTCGAGCCGGGGCTGGCGGTGTTACCCGGGCGATAATAATTGGCGAGGGCTGCCGCGATGGCGTCGCGGGATTGAACCAGATGATTGACGACAATTGTGCGGTCGGCGGCCGTGGGGGCCTGGGACAAATTCGGCCAGGCATTACCCGGCGCGGCGCGGGCAGCAAACGCCATGGCCAGAACCAACGCGACGATCAGGGTACATCGGCGGAACATGACTGTATCCATAGTGAGGACATCCCAACGGAAATCAACCGCGGAAGGGACCCGCCCGGCTCACTTTGCTTTCGCCTGGGCGTGATTGATTGCCTGTACCAGTGTCGCCTTCTGGTCATCTGGCATATTTGCCGCCTGCACTGCCTGCGCCGCCGCTGCCGGATCCGTCTTTGCCCAAGCGGTAATCACCCGTTGAATTTGGTTCGCCCGCGTCGTATCGGTCGTGATGGTGTTCGCCCATTGCAATGCCGCGGCCGGATCCTTGGTTGATTCCGGGCCAATCAATTCCACCACCGCCACATTGCGCTGGGGTCCAGCGGGTAAAGTATCCATCCAGACGGACGCCGCTTGCGGGTCTTGCTGCATCCACGTCTTTGCCAATGCACGGATTCCGGCCTGTCGCGCCGCTCCAGTTGAAAGTTCATCCAACAAATCCGCCGCTTTGGTGGGATTCATATTGGCCTCGACGCTGACGAGGCTATCCATCGCCGCATCCCGGCTCGCCCCCGCCGGCAAATTCTGCGCGTCAGTCCAGGCCGAGGGAAAGTCGGTGACGGCTTGGGCGGTCAAAACATTGTTGATCGCCTGGTCGCGCGTCGCGCCCTCGGGCAAGCCCTGAGCAAACGCCCACGCCGCTGCCGGATCCCCCTGCGCCAGATTCTGCGCCAGCGCCGGAGCCATCGGGTAAAATTGTGTTGGATCACCGCTCTTTTGTACAAAGGCCAGCGCCGCCGCCGGATCGTCCTTGGCCCACGTCGCCACGATGTTGTTTAGCGCGGCAGTTCGCGCGGTGCTGTCAGTGTCCGGCAGGGCGACTGCCCAAGCCGCTGCCGCCAGTGGATCCGTTCTGCCCCAGCCATCCGCAATCGCGGCGATGGCACCCGTGCGCACCGCCGGGTCGGTCACACTGGTCAGCAAGGTTGCGGCCAAAGGAAGGTTTTGATTTTGATTGATACTTCCGCCCATCGTCCAACCTCCGCCGGCCGCCCTCGCCTCCTGCCCCGGCGACGCCAGTGTATTAAAAATAGCCGCGACTGCTTTGGTGTAGGCCGCGCCGGTTGACACCTGCCCCAGCCACTCGATGGCCTGTTGCGGATTGCTGCTGGCAATTTCCACCGCCAGTTTGCTGATCGCCTGGGTGCGGGTGTTGGCGTCCGTCAGCTTGTCCAAATACTGTGCCGCCACGATAGCCGACGGCCCGTCGAGATAGTTAATGTAGATGCTGCGCCCCCATTTGATGGCTTCATCCGGCGGCAGCGTGCTAACCCAATCCAACGCCGCTTTCGCGTCGCTGCGCGTCCAGTCTGACAACAGAAACCGCAGAAAGTAATCACGATCCGACCCCGGCGGCATATCTCCGATAAGCGCCGCTGCCTCGCCGGGCTTCAGCTGACTCAAGATTTTCATCCGCTGATTGTTGGCGGCCCGTTGCCCTACCGCATCCTCCCCATCCGGAATTTGCGCCAGTTGTGCCTTGGCCGAGGCCACGGTAATATAAGTTTTTGCCGCCGCTTTCGGCTGGCCGTTGTTCGCCACTCTGGCCGCTGGTGCAGCCGTTGTTTTTATCTGGGGTGATGACGCTTCCTCCATCCCAAGCGCTTGCCACCGTCCCAAATAGTAAGACATCCCCAGCGCAGCCGCGGTAAATACGAGGTAGCAAAATAGTCTGAGTTTGGAAGTTTTCATGGCATGGGCCGGGCTGGTCGAAGGGTTTATTTGCCGCCACCTTGGGAGAGCAATATCTGCAAATTCGCCCGTGCGCTGTTGGTTAAATTGGCGGCCTGCGCCGCCGCCGTGGCCGCCGGCAAATCCGTTTTGGCCCACGCCAGAATCGCGGTTTTCACCTCCGTCGCCCGCAGCGGCCCGTCGTCCACTGTGTTCGCCAGCGCATACGCCGCGGCAGGGTTACTCGCGGCCTGCACCGCCACATACTGCGTCACCGCCGTATCGCGCACACTTCCCGGCTGCTGCGCATTTATCCAAGTCGTCAATCCCGCCGGATCCTGCCTGGCCCAATTGGCCGCGACCGACTGGGTGGCGCTCAAAGTCGCGGCGTCCGAGCCAAGCTGACCCAACATCGTCGCGGCCTGCACCGGGTTCGTCGCGCTCAATGTGCTCACCAAACTATCCATCGCGCCGTCGCGCGCGACGCCCGCCGGCAAATTCGTTGCATCATTCCACGCGCCGGAAAAATCCGTCGCGGCCATCGTCGTCAACACCCCGCTGATGGCCTGCGCCTTTGTTGCGCTGTCGGGAAAGCTATTCACCCAGGTGAGTGCGGCCTGCGGATCCGTTTTTGCCATCGCCGGGGCCAGAATCGGCGCCGTTGCCATGAACACCGCCGGATCAGTGGAACCTGAAACATAAGCGGTGGCATCGGCCAAACTCTTGTTCGACCAATTACTCACTATCGTATTCATCGCCGTCGTCCGGGCGGCGCTGTCCGTGTCCGGCAACGTTTGCAGCCAATCCAGCGCCGCTGCGGGTTGGGCGCTGCCCCACATCTTCGTCAATTGTGCTATCGCCGCATTCCGATCCGCCGGGTCAGTCAGGTTGGTGACTTGCGCCGCGCCGCCAGCAGGATCCCGCGCGGCGAAATCCTCGAAAATGGTTTTTACCCCGTTGTCATAAGTCGCACCGGTGGCCGCCTGGTTGAGCCAGGCCAGTGCCGCTGCTGGATCCTTCACCCGACCCTGCCCATTGTAGCCGCCCCAGCGGCGAATGATGCCGTTAATGGTATCGTTGCGCACGGAGGCGTCCGTTATGTCATTAATATATTGCGATGCCAGCACCGGGTCACGCTCGCACACGGTCAGCATCGCTTCTTCCATTGCGGAAGCATCAGAGGCTGGCAAAGTGCCCATCCAATCCAGCGCCGCCTTCGGATCTTTTTGCGCCCAGCCACCGCTCGCGCCCAGCACTGCCGCCAATTGCTCCGGCCCCGGGGGCAAGGTCGACGCCAGCTCGGCCCCGGCCGGTTCTGGTGCCTCATTAAACGCGTAACGGTAAGCCGCCCTTGTTTCCGCACCATGGGGCAGCTTGGCCAGCTCGCGCAGCGCCGCCTGCGGATCAATCGCCATCAGCGTGCCCAAATCCACCTTGCCGATAAAATAATGCCCGTTTCCATCCACGCTCAAAATGACATTACCAAACTTGTGCGTAATCATCCCGTGAAATATTTTCATCATCAGGTCGTAACTCTGCGTCGCCCTGTCCAGTGAGGTCACCTTTCGCGCCACTGCTGGCTTGGCCGATGCTTTCGGCTCCGTCGCGATTGGCTGTTCCGATGCGCCTTCCATTTGCCCCAACAGATGCGCCACCACCATCGCCGCCCCGAGAAGGATGGCGCGGATGAACGGTCTGGGGGTGCCGGCCTTCATCATCGTCTATCATCCCTGTACTTCGCCCCCGCTGTAAACAACATTTTGCCCCGCAGATTAATGCTTCAACGCCTTGATGATCGTCACCACCACCATCCCCAGTGGCAATGCCACGATAAAAATCACAATCCCCACCACCACGGCTTTCAGCGCGCCTTCCTTGGTCAACGCCGGGGCAGGAAGCGCGATGAAAATTTCCGCTTCGGGCACCTGCCCGATGGCGCGTTCCGCCTCAACCCTATTCCCCGCGCGAAAACTTCCCCATGCGGCGGCGACGGCAGACGCCACCCGCCGCTCCATCGTTCCAATGTCATAATTTTCCTGTCCCGGCTCTTCCCGCACTTTTTGCGCTCCATACTCGCTGCAATGGGCGGAAACCGTGCCGTCCGTTTTAAGGCAAATCCAGCTCCAATGCGGCCAGCGAAATTTCGGCAAAAAGACATTGACCAGGGCGAGCCAGAGCGATGACTTCACCGGCCCCGTTGTTTTCAACATCAATTCTTCGCCCCGCCGCCGCCAGCGAAAATCGTCCACTAAATATCGCTCGCCGAGAAAACGGGCGAAGGCAAACAATTGGGCGGACGATAGCGGTCCGACCACCCCGGCGTTTTCAACTGAGCCCGGCAAAAGCCCTTGTTGTTCGCGCAGGAAAAGATTGTTGTCCAGACGCGGCGGCGGCTGGGCGTTCTGGAGGGCAATCGTATGCAGCGTCATCCCAACGAGAAGGATCGCGGTTATCAACGGCCCCCAGCCGGTCTCCCGCTCCCCGTAGTAAGCGATCACCAAACCAAACCCGATGGGGAAGAGCAGGCCGATCAATCCGTGAATCATGTATTTTCCCCGGTTGATTGGCAACCGCCGTGCCCGCTGCACCAACAGCACCAGTAAAACTCCAGAGGTAATGCCGAAGATTAATCGGACCTCGATCATTTTATACGCCCACCACAAGATCCCCAAAAACACTGTCATTTTGGCGCTGGCCCAAAATAGATTTCTCCGGGACATATTCTGCTGATATATTTTTGCGCGAAACCCCTCCTGGTCCCGCAGGTTGCGCAGTTGTTTTTGGAGTTCCCGCCGGGCCGCCCAATTCGCGGCGAACGCCCACCCGACCAATAGCGGAGCGATGGACAAGGCGATCTTGAACGGCAGCACCTTGCCCAGCGCGGCCAGCAGCGCCGTGCCCAATGTCGCCCCGCCTCCCGCCTTTGCCGTCGAGGACGACAGCACCACGCTCATCACCTCCGGGGTCAAAGAACGCGGGGGCTGCAACTGCGCCAGCGATTCGCCCAAGCGCGCTTCCAGCCGCTCCCGCAAGGCCGCCCGCGCGCGCAGCAACCGCATCCGCAACGCCGCTTCCGAAATACCCAATGCCGCGGCCGCCTCGGCCCCGCGTTTGCCTTCCAGATAAAATAACACCAAGCTCTCGCGATGTTCAGCGGACAATTCCGCGAGAGCCAGGCGCAACATTTCCGGCGGGCAGGATTCTTCCGTGGTGGCGGCAGGAGGCTCCGAAACCGGTTGTTCGAGCGCCCAGCGCTCGCGTTTGGCCAGTTCCCGGCGCTGTTTCAACCCGAGGCTGATGGCGGTGTTCCGCGCAATCGTCGTGACCCACGCTGAAAACTTCGCCCCATTCCCGAGCAGAGGCAGAGAGCGGTAGGCGCGGATGAACGCCTCCTGCGCGGCATCCTCAGCCAAAGTCGCATCGCCCAGGCGACTCCAGGTCACGGCATAGACCAGCCGCTGGTAACGCTCGACCAGTTCACGGTAGCTCACTGTCTCACCCCGAAGCACCGCCGCCACGGCCGCCGCATCGCGCGCAGCCGGCTCACGGGCATTCATTTCATCTGGAAGGGGAATTGGCATACGCACCAGACTCACGCCACCGACCATTGTAACGGTGTTTTCGCCTGAAACGCCACTTATTACCTGCCCAGGCAGCGGTGTCTGCCCGACAGCTTGACCGCGGCAGCCGAGAGCGCCATGCTCAAACCGCGCCCATGGAAGCCACAACCCAGACCAACCTCCCCGCCGGCAACGGCACGGCGCGCCATCTCGTCAAGCAGGACACGGACCTGCATATATTAAGTGACTGGATAGCGCCGGGCAGCCGCGTGCTCGACCTGGGTTGCGGGCGCGGGCAGTTGCTGGAGCATCTATTGCAGGAGCGGAAGGCCCAGGTCGTCGGCGTGGACAGCGATTTGCAATCGAGCACGCGGCTGCCCGGCGCTATCCAGTCACTTAATATATGCAGGTCCGTGTCCTGCTTGACGAGGGCGATATTCTCAACGTGCTGAATTTTTATCCGGCGGGCAGTTTCGACTGGGTTGTCTGTTCGCGCACGGTGCAGGAACTTGACCAGCCGTGGAAAGTGCTGGAGCGCGCGATGGTCGTCGGCAAGCACGTCGCGGTCGGTTTTGTGAACCATGGTTTTTGGCTGAACCGCTGGAATATGCTGTGGCACGGCCACCGCATCCGCAACGAGGTGTACCCGGATCCGTGGTTTAAAAGCCGCCCGAGCAATCCGGTGGAAATCGGCGATTTTGAGGATTTTTGCCAAACCGTCGGGGCAAAAGTTACGCGACGGGCATTTCTCGCGGGCGACTGGCGCACGCCGTGTTCGTTCTGCCCGAAGTTGCTGGCGGGGTACGCAGTGTATGAGATTTGCCGCGCGGGTTAAATATCGCCGCGCATTTTGAGGTTGCGCGGGAGTTGGAGGAGGCACTTAAGAAGAACCATGAACTGGTTCTATTGGGCGCTGGGTTCCGCCGGATTTGCCGCATTGACCGCCTTGCTCGCCAAGGTGGGAGTCGCGGAAGTGAACCCGAATTTGGCCACGGCCGTGCGCACCAGCGTGGTCGTGTTGTTTTCCTGGGCTTTCGCGTGGGCCACCATTCCGGCGGGTGGCTGGAGCATGCCGACCACGCGCAGTTTAATATTTCTCGTGCTGTCCGGCGGCGCGACGGGGTTGTCCTGGGTATGTTATTTTCATGCCCTGCGCCTCGGGCCGGTGTCGCGCGTCGCGGCCGTGGATAAATTAAGCGTGGCGCTGGCGGCAATATTGGCGGTGGCGTTTCTAGGCGAGCGGCTGGATGCGCGCAGCGTGGCCGGGCTGGTGCTGATCGTGGCTGGGGCGGCGCTGATGGCGTGGAAATAAACTTACGCCGACCGCGCAGAACATTTCGGGCACACGCCGTAGAATTGCAATTCGTGATAGACTTCACGGAAGCCGGTGCGCCGACCAACTTCGTTTTCCAATTTTTCCACCGGGCACTCCATTTTCAGCGTGGCGACGTCACCACATTCACGGCAGACAACATAATCGTGGTGATGGGCGCGATGGAGGGTGAAATGCGCGGCGCGTTCATGCAGGCCAATGCGGCGAACCAGGCCCTTGGTTTCCAGTCGTTGCAAAAGACGGTACAGCGTGGCGGGGTCGCAAGTACCGCGGATGCCGCGGGCCTGGAGCAAGCCCCCAATTTTAACCGGCTCGGCATGGGTGCGCAAAACCTCGAGCACATTCTCCAGCAATTGCGTGCGGCGCAAACCGGCGGCACGACAAGCGGCCAGCAACTCTGCGGGCGTTTCCTGCCCGCATTGCTGACAGCTGGTGTCTTGGTGTTTCGAATGCCCTGCCATGACACCATGCTAGCACATGCGGCGACCCGGCAAAGAAAATTCAGTTGCCGCGCGTCTGCCCGGGTCCGCCGCCCCGGTTGTTGCCGGCACCGCGCCGACCGCGCATCGCTGCGGGTGGTGGCGGCCACAGGGAATCCCAGGAGTTGTCTTTCATAAGCTCCTTGGTCGAAGCCCATTCCTGAAGCAGATTGTTGCTGTCGTCATAAACGCGCACCCAGATGCCCTGGAGCTTGTCCGCAACTTTGGCGGGCGCGCCATTGGCGTAGGTGGAACCGGGCGAAAGGGAAACCTCCACGAGGTCAATTTTATCCGTGGCGACAGTTTTGTCCTGGAGGCCGGGCAGATCGTCGAGGGCGACGATGCCGGTGGAGTGAGTGGGCGTGTAATCCGCGGGAGGAAGCCCGCCGGGAACGCCCGCCTGGCGGAAAATAATGTAGCGCAGATGCAGGGCCGTCCAGTTCACCTGGGTTTGATTGGTGACCTTGACCTTGTAACTCTCACTCCACGTTGACGTAAGCCGGATTTTGTCGGCGCTCACGCCGGGTTTGGCATCGGTCTTGACCGTCATGGCGCTAAGTTTGAGCACATCGTCATTATGTGTCTGCGCCAGCTTGATGACCCATTGGCGGATAAAACTTTGGTCGTCCTTGCTCAAGGTGGTCACGGCGATCTTGAAGGACTGCCCGTCCTCCCGTTTCAAATTCACATCGTCTTGGGCTACACTGGAAATTTCCGCCTTGATCGTCCGGCCATCCTGATTCGTGAAAATATGCAGATCCGGCGATGTTGCCGGCACGGCATCGTCTGCCGATGCCAGCGCAATCCCCGCAAGTAAACTAACTACCGCCACCAGTAATCGGAAAACACCATCTGCGTGGCGAGATCCGTGGGCATAGGTTGTCACGGACATGGGGGTTCGCATAAATCCATACTAATCCCGGTTCGAGCCGGGTAAAGGCGAAAAGCCCCGGGCAAAATTAATGACCGGAACCGTGGCTCACGCTTGCAGCGTGGTCAGCCGCTTCACCCGCAGCGCGAGTTTCGCTGGAAACTATCGGATGGGTCGGACCATGAGCGCCGTGATCGCCGCCGTTGTCCACATTGGAGTTATCATTCCATTCTTCGTCCTTCGTTATCTCCGGCCCCGACGACCATTCCTGCAAAAGATTACCCCGGGAGTCATAGACGCGCACCCAAACAACAACGTGGTTGCCTTTGGAGGGAATGCGATCGGTCTGAAAGCTGCCGTCTTTGTTCTTGGGAATGGAAACGATCCTCGTAGTGCCACTGATACGCGGCAACGGCGCCAGGGTGGTCGGTGTCGGCTGGCGCAACACCACGTAATCCACACGCAAATTCACGAGGTCTTTGTCGCTCAAATTTTTCAGCGTAACGTCGAATCCCTGCAGGGGAATGCTGCTGTCGGGGTCGGCCACGGAATTGCGCACTGCGGATATGGCAAAGGCTTCCGAGGCCTTTTGGTGGGCAGTGGCCCATTGCAGGACGTAGACCTGGTCTTTGGTGCTGAGTACGCTTATTTTTACAGGATAGGGCTGACCATTACCGGATTGCAGATAAACATCCGGTTCCGCCACCCGCACGATTTGTGCGGGCAAAGTACGCCCTTGTTGATCGGTAAAGATGTGGTCGGCGGCGAGGGCAAACGACGAGGTGAAAAATACCGCCAATACGAAACTCCCGCATTGGCAAAAAATGCGCAGCAACCACCGTAACCGGGGGCTTAAACAAGTAGGGGACAGGGCCGTCATCGGGGCGTCTAAGGGCAAATATGGAAAGATACGCTGAACGTGTCAACTATCCGTCACGTTTAAATCGTTACTTTTACATAAAAATGATACTTTTGGGAGGAACTCCTAACCACGCGTACGGGGTTGCCAGACCTAATCTAGGGGACTTACCCTATTTGTCGCCCGCGCTTGCCTTTGAATCCAAAATATGTTTTTCTGATTCTTCCGCGAAATCGTTTTTTGCTCCAGTGCATTGCGAACGACTCGCTTTCTCACTAAACATACCGTATCATCCTCTCGTTCAAGTCTCCCGCCATGAAAACTGCCGCCAAGGCCAAACCGATCGTGTCGTTCCCGCCCCAAGATGAAGTGGGCCCCGAAATGCGCGGAGCGGACGTCGTCGTGCGCTGCCTCGAGCGCGAGGGCGTGGACGTGGTGTTTGCCTATCCCGGCGGCGCTTCGATGGAGTTGCACCAGGCGCTGACGCGGACAAAGAAAATCCGGACCATCCTGCCGCGCTTCGAACAGGGTGGAGGCTTTATGGCGCACGGCTACGCCCGCGCGACCGGCAAGGTGGGCGTGTGCATGGCCACCAGCGGCCCCGGCGTAAGTTTATTTCCACGCCATCAGCGC
>Ga0207016_1090_pt1 | contig 19163 bp, 10 predicted proteins | sample Alteio_BWMinCont_54_FD_153469 | JGI IMG/M metagenome (GOLD analysis project Ga0207016, IMG submission 153469) | Enriched cells from forest soil in Barre Woods Harvard Forest LTER site, Petersham, Massachusetts, United States -... | ecosystem: Environmental > Terrestrial > Soil > Temperate forest >...
ATTAGGATATTGTCGGTTTAATAGACATAATATATTAACGGGCGTATCTTGAGTTTTAATAAGGGGCAATTATTAATGACACCAATCCTTATATTCTTGTTGCTAACAATAATACTTCACCGGAGCTTTAGTGGACAAGCTAAAACCTAAATACCCAGTTTATGAGTAGTAATATGTTTATTCCTACAGAATGCCAACATTGTAAGAAAGAGTTTACTGCAAAAACAACTAAAACCAGATTCTGTTCACATAATTGTGCAAGAGCTTCTTATAAAGAAAAGAAACGAAATACCCATATTGCGGAAGCAATTCAGAAAATAACAATAAAGCCAAATCAAAAATCAGCCATTACTTATAAGGAGTTAAAAGATAAGGAACTGTTAACTATTAACGAAACTTGTACACTTCTTAATATTACACACGTAACTCTTCGTCGTTGGATAAAAAGTAAACGTATTATTTCTTCTCGCCTTGGTAAAAAGCATTTGATTAGCCGGATATACATTGACAATCTGATAATTCAATCGATGGACGTTTAAAATTGGTTGAAGAGCATTTTATAACAGAAACAAGAAATAATATACCTGAAATAGAATTTATATCTTTTATGAAAGGGTAAGACTGGTCTATCTCTGTTATTATTAGTTAATAAGGTTTGCCACTCCTATTGTATTATTATTAATCCACCTATAAACAGATAGAAATGAAACGTTCCTAACTGTGTAATATTTAGTGATAAAGCTCGTTCAGGATATTATGGAGTCCTAACTGGGAATGTATGGATAAACCGGTAAGCATACTTTATCCATTTTGTGAATCACATATTAGCAATACTAGTGAGGGGATATCTAAGGTTTCAATTTATACCATTGAATTTCCTTAATACAATAATATTGGTCAAGACAATTACTATATCCAAATCCAGTCACTAATCCGTTACTAATTTCGATAGAACTCAATAGAATCAACCTATTTCATTTTCTGTATTGATGCAAGATGTTATGATGCTTTTAAATCATGCATCCACAGTGGGTTGATAATCAACGGGGAGATTATTGGGGAGCTAACGTGCGAAACTATTAAAATAGGTAAGTTCACAAATAGAAAATGAAGAAGTACAATTGTTAGAGGTATAATCATTATAAGTGTAACAAGGAGAAAAACACTGTAATTAATGAGGTTTTTCTTCTGGGAGAAAAAGGGTTAACTAATTGTTATGAGGTACCCTTTTAAATAAAAAGATATACATTCGTAATAGCCCTATAAAAGGTATCAATTTTTAATTTATAATCGTTGTACAACTAAAACTACTCTTCATATAGTGAATAGCTAGGCCTACAATACCGAAATTAGATCGTCTTTATTAAATTATTATTATGCAATCGAAAATATTTTGTTGGGTATCAATTTTTATGATTTTTTTTCAAATCTCATATGGCCAAAAAATTATTTTTGATACAAGTGGAAGAATGATCAGTTTCCCGAAACAGATAGTTAGAAGAAGTAGCGAATTATATTTTTATGTTAAGGCTCCTACTAGTTTGTTGAACAATCGATGGGGAATATTTAAAAATAATCTAACAACTAACTCCACCTATTTGAAAAATAGTGAAGTGAAAAATGAATATCAATGTTTTTTTGGAACTCAATATGATGATTATGTTAAAAATATAGACGGTCTACTTGAAAACTGGGATGATCAAGCATTATGTAAAAAAGATAACAAAATTGATCTTACGCAAGATGATAGTTATAATATTCCATTCAACATGTATAAAGACGAAATTCTTAATAGGCAATATGAGATAAAAATATTTGAAGGTGAGGTATTAGTTAAAACAATACAATTATCAGCTATAATTAAAAAATGTAATGATGACTGTTTTTATTTTGCTAGTCAATGTATAAAGATTAAAGATTTGGAATGTAAATCTTGTAACCTAAATCATCTTGATTCACTTCGTTTCCAATTGGTTAGTTATGATCCATCAAATCGAACAATAGTAGATTGGTATAAGCAAAAGAGTTTACTATTGGAAAATGGTATTAATAAAGATGATATATTAAAAGCGTTTGAAACCTTATGTGAATCTACCTGTGAGGAGGATTCTATTGCTATCAAGAAAATTAGTAAACTCAACAATTGGTTTATTAATTGGTTTTGGTATACAAATGGCAAGATAGCGTTAGATCCATTCAGGCAGATTGTAGACTCACGAAAAAATGAAATTAAAGACAGTATTTATTATGTAGATAAGGATATTGCAATATTAAAAGAACAAAAAAATTTTGTTGAAAGTGCGAAAATGAAATTAGCTCCATCTGATTGGCATATTGAAGTTTTTAAAGATTTGCAGAATAAATCCATAGTTTTAAATGATAAAATTCAAACTGATTCTATACAGAAAGATTTTTTACAAAAAGAGATTAATAAAAGTACTGACTTGCTTTTTCGATTGAAAACGTCTACTGTTTTGTACGAGGGGAGTGTAATTATTTCGAGGTGGGGGCATATTCGGCCACAAAAGCAGTTTGATGCATCAAATAATTTCAGTCCTATATATAAAAATAACCGAAAGCTAGAAAGAGTTACAGATCTACCTTCTAATGAAAAACCATTTATAGTTATTTATAACCTAGATTCTACTTCTTCTATAAAGTTAGATGAACGGCGTCTTAATTTTAATGATCAGGAAGAATTTACTAAGTTGTTAAATGATCAACTTTCAAATATTGATTTTAGTAGCATTTCGACCACAGCATTAAATTCGGTAGAAGGTTTTATAGGATCATTCATACCGCAGCATCCCCCAGATGTTAATGACATTGACAAAATCGATATAGAAAACTGCAAGTTTTGTACAGCGATTAAGCCTGTTTTGATAGCTATAGGTAATGATATTTCTGACGGGAACATCAGCTTTCCTTTGGATCCTAATTTTTTAAACAGTTATGTGTCTTCTGTACCAAAGTTTAAAACTTATTTGCAGGCAATGAATAAATGGCCTGCCCCATTCTCAGATAGTATCTCTATCAAAAAAATAATTAAAAAAGATACTACAGATGCCGTTAAGACTTTTGTTAATATCGGCGCACTTAGATACATCCAATTGTCAGCAGGTATTGCAGTTTTTCATAATCAAATTGCAATAAATTCAATCGATACTTCGGGGAATGGATTTAAAGTAAATTCATCTAATAAGACAGCATCTGCTGTTTTAGGGCTGAAATTATATCCATTGAAAAATTATAATAGAGATAATGGCTTGATTCCTAGGTATTTTTTGCGAAGGTTTAGTATTTTTGGCGGATTTGACATTGTACATCCTCTTAATGATTTTTACTTAGGTGGCGGGTATGATATTGTCCCAGGTCTTTCGTTTATTGTCGGGAATAATTATTATTTGAATACTACTTATCAAGTAGAGAATAATCAAATTACTAATACCATTAAATCATATAAAAGTGGTGGATTATTTTACTCGGTGACGATCAACCCAATTTTAGTAGTTCAATTCATTAAACTATTTTTTAAATGAGTATGAAAAAATATTTTATTATACTAATAGTTATTTCTGCTATTCTAGGCTGTAATAAGTCTTCTTTTTCTCCAGATTTAAATGGTACGAATACTATACAAGGTAAAATTGTTTTGTATGATACTTTAAGCGGGAATTATAACTATAAAATTATGTCTTCAATTCCTGTTTACTTACGATATCTTTCAGATACAGCAGGGTTCCTGTATTCAACTATTACGAATGGTCTTGGACAATTTACCTTCAATGGTATTGATTCTACTATGAGTTATATTGTATTTGCAAATGTAGATAGTTTGCAGATTCAATATTCTGGCCAAATAACCTATCCGGCAGGTAGTTCAAAATATTATTTTTCTGATACATTAAAATTATATCCTTCTCAACTTAATCAGAATGGGATATTTTATCAGTTACAGGATAGTTTAGGTGGAGCACTTGCCAATTGTAATCTTTACATATTTAGAAGCAGGGAACTTTGGACTAATAATGATTCATTAGGGAGCGATTATGTATTAAAATCTGATGCCTTTGGAAGATGTTTTCAGTTAAATGTCTCTCCTGGGCAGTATTACGTTCATGCTATAGGGGTATTCAACAATATAACATTAGAAAATTCTAGCACAAATGATCCGTTCGATAGTATATATATTAATCAGAATGGTATTTTACCACATTCTTTGGTGCTATATCCTGATGGAATGACAGGGAATGAATTAAACATAACTACAGTAGATAAATATGGAGACATAATTCCAGATGTTAGAGTTATACTTTTTACTTCACAAATAGCTGCTTTAGCAGACACTAATTATGAGAGTACTGCTAGTTTCGATACTCTTATAACAAACCAGTTAGGGAAAGGAGTTATTTCGAAATTACCTGTGGGGACAATGTATATAGATGCAAGAGTACAACTGGCCGATAGCAGTTATCTTAAATTATTTAATTATTCAATCAATATACCGACAACAGGAATTCAGTTAGATACTTTAACGTTGGAATAAGACATTACTTCTTAAAACCAGTTACTAATCTGTTACTAATTTCTGTAGAACTCAATAGAATCAGCCTATGTTATTTTCTGTATTGGAAAATGAAGAAGTGTGATTATTCTATTGAAGGAGAAGATTTGATACAATTATTTAAAACGATTTTAAGCGTCTGTCTTTTTCATTGAATTTGTTTTTAAATGTAATTCTACAGAAGTATTATTAGTATAGATGAAGGATAAAAAATAGAGCAGCATTTTAGTTGCTGCTCTATAAAAATTCCTTTTGTTATATTAAACTAATCTATTTTAATAAATTTGTTTACCAAAGTTTCTGTATCGCTGTTGTATTGTATCATGTAAGTACCATCTGCAAGATTGCTCAGATCAATAGTTGTTTTAGTTTGTCCGTTTGTTGGTATTGACAAGACGCTTTGCCCTGTTAAATTAACTATGTTTATTATAGAATTATCACTTGCATTATTGTATTCTACTACCAATTGTTTACTTGTAGGATTTGGATAAATAACAAACGTGGTGCTACCATTACTACCAACTTGAATTAGTACAATATTACTGTAAGTAAAACTGCCATCATTATTAACTGATTTCAATCGATAGTAATTATCGCCTATCTGCGGATATGCATCGAAGGTAGTATAGTTATTATTTCCTGTTCCAATTGCCTTAACGGTTGTTAGCGAATCAAAATGAACGCCATCACTACTTTTATCAATTTCAAAATGATCTGTATTTAATTCATTTGCTGTCTGCCATTGCAATTCTGCGTTATGATTTACTAATGTGCCGGTAAATGATAGTAAATTAAGTGATAAAGGAGTACCACCATGCGCAATTATGATAAAGCCGCTAAAGCCCGTAACATTAAAAGTGATTTCCCAACGGCTTAATGTTGCGTTCCAAACAACATTAGCATCTGTGGGATCAATAACTATAGTTGCTCCTGAATAAGTTCCCGGCGTACCTGAAACGGATGTGCCATGGAATTGTATCACATTTAAATTAGCTATGCCCGTTACATCACTAGGGCCTGTTGGCAGTTTTACTGTACTAACAGCATTGTATGCATCGAATTCTGCCTGTGTAGCAAATAGTGTTATAGTTGCCGTTGAAATACTGGCATTAGTAACAGGTGTAATATCAAAATGCCTTTGTACATAAGGAGCTCCTAAGAAGTTTTGTATTGTTGGATCGATATAAACTTTAGAAGTAACGGTATCGGCTAAAGGATTTGCGCCATCAGGCAATACTTTGGCAATAATACGACAGGTACCTGTTGTAATTAAAGCTTCATCACCCGGGTATATTGTTTGCGCTGTTGTATCGCCTGCTATTGCTAAGCTTGTGCCATCAGGATTAGACTGATATTCATAAGCGCCCATATCGATAGTCGTATTAAATACTCTTGGTTGGCCTGTAATATCTGTTGATATTGTATTTGCAGTATTAATACCAGTATTAACCGTGGGGCTGCAACCTAAGAGCTGTAGGCCATCATCAGCCGTACCAAAAATACTATCAGCACCTGCAGGATTTGTATCATTTACAAAAGGATCTATTATACCTGTTATGTTACCTGTGCCTGCAGTTGTTGTTTGTGTGTAACAATAAGTAACAATTGCTACCGCGCCAATGTCATTAAAAATATCATTTCCGGCAGTAGTGGCAGTATTACCCCAGAATACGCAGTTAGTAATGCTAGCAAGTGTTGCTGGAAGCGCTGTTGCATTTGAGTTACAGATGCCGCCGCCACCATCACGAGTAGTTGTATTTCTTGAAAAAGTTGCATTGGTAATTATAGGAGATGAAGAGAGGTTCGACATCCCGCCGCCATCCAGAGCTGTATTTCCTGAAAAAATTGCATTGGTAATTATGGGAGATGCATTGGTATTAGCCACCCCACCACCATCAATAGCTGTATTTCCTGAAAAAATTGCATTGGTAATTATGGGAGATGCATTGCCATTAAACATCCCACCACCACCACCAGAAGTTATATTTCCTGAAAAAGTTACATTTGTAATTGTAGGAGACGAGCCACTATTATACATCCCACCACCACTTGAAGCACCAGTAGTAGTATTTCCCGAAAAAGTTACATTTGTAATTGTAGGAGATGAACCAGTATTATTAAACATCCCACCACCACCACCAGTACTAGTAGTTGCATTTCCTGAAAAGGTTACATTTGTAATTATAGGCGATGAATTGCCACCATTATACATCCCACCGCCAACCATACCAGTAGTATTTCCCGAAAAAGTTACATTTGTAATTGTAGGGGATGAACCATTATTACACATCCCACCACCAATACCTGTAGATATATTTGCTGAAAAAGTTACATTTGTAATTATAGGGGATGAAGAGGTATTAGACATGCCACCACCATTAACACCCTTACCACCTGTTACCGTAAATCCATCCAATATAGCACTGCTGGTTATAGCACTGTTTATAATCACAGTATTATTATTTCCTTTTAGAATAGTGCTATTTATGATCCAATTGCGTGCTGCAAGAGCAGTTTCTGTACCAGCAAAACCACCATATATGGCTACCCCGGTTTTCATTGTGAATGAAGCTGCGCTGGCAGGTTGATAAGTACCCTTTGCTACCCAGATGGTGTCGCCTGCTACTGCTTTATTTACTGCAGTATCAAATCTTGTATAAGCATTGGCCCAGCTGGTACCATTGTTTAAACCTCCGGTAGAAGCACTATCAACATATAAACGATTAAGGTATTCATAAGCACCCATATCAACAGTACCTCCTATTATGCGGTTTGCCCCTGTTATATCAGTTGTGATACCGGAAGGTATAGCTGTATTTCTCCCCGTATTAACTGCCGCAGAAGTTCCTACTAATTCCAATCCATCGTCAGCAGTCATAAAAATGCCATCTGCACCTGCAGGATTTGCGTCATTTGCAAAAGGATCAGTTGTACCTGTTATATTACCTATGCCTGTAGTCGCTGTTTGCGTGTAACTATAGGTAATAACTGGCGCAGCACTAGTGGCATTGTCAATATCGTTTCCGGTAGTAGCAGTATTGCCCCAAAATACACAATTAGTAATAGTAGGGTTTGTTATTGGACCTGTGTTATAGATGCCACCACCATCGGTAGCAGCCTTATTTCCTGCAAAAGTTACGTTGGTAATTGTAGGAGATGATGAGGGTGTATTATAGATACCGCCACCATTGGTTCTAGCAGTGTCATTTGAAAAAGTAACATTGATAATTTCAGGAGATGAAGCATTATTGTACATACCCCCACCATTACTGGCTTTATTTCCTGAAAAAGTTACATTTGTAATTGTAGGAGACGATTCAAAATTATCGATGCCACCACCATCGCTAGTAGCTTTATTTCCTGCAAAAGTTACATTTGTAATTATAGGAGATGAACCATTATTATACATCCCACCACCACTAATACTAGCAGTATTATTTGAAAAAGTTACATTGGTAATTATAGGAGATGATGTTATATTATTGATCGCTCCACCACTTGTAGAAGTAGTATTTCCTGAAAAAGTTACATTTGTAATTGTAGGAGATGAAGAGTTATTAGACATACCACCACCATCGGGACCATTACCTCCTGTTACTGTAAACCCATCTAATATGGCACTTGTTACTGTACTATTAAATATAACATTATTGCCATTCCCTTTTAAAATAGTGTTATTGGTAGTCCAATTGCGTGCGGCAAGCGTGGTTTCTGTACCAGCAAAACCACCATATATGGCCACCCCGGTTTTCATTACGAATGTACCATTAAGGATAGGTTTATAAGTGCCTTTTGCTACCCAGATAGTATCACCTGCTATTGCAGCAGTTACTGCCATGGCAAAGTTTGTATAAGCATTGGCCCAGCTGGTACCATTGTTTGTACCGGTAGTAGAGGCACTATCAACATATATTCTTTGCGCCTGCACTTTAGTAGTAAAAAGCAGCGCGAAAAATAATGTTACAATAAATGCAAGTTTGTGTGAAGGTTTGTATTGCATAAATGCGTAGTTAGGTATAAAAATTATTATAATATATAATAAGAGAGAAAGTAAAATGACGTATAGACCAAATTTACTATTGAATTTCAAGAGGGAATAAAATCGGGTGCAATATAATTGAAAAACAAATAAATAATTATCAATTCTAATAACTGTAGATTCTCTGATGGTGGCACTGTTGTTAATCAGTTACTTATTTCGATGTAAAGTTAATGAAATCGGCCTATTTTACTTTCTGTATCGGCAAGTAGCCTTAAAATGTATATTACACAATGCGCTGACGGATAGCTTTGGCCACCGCCTCAGTACTATTATTTACATGCAGTTTTTTGTAAATGTTTTTGATATAACCTTTTACTGTTTCAAAAGAAATTCCCAATTCGCTTGCGATCATTTTATAACTGTTGCCTTTTACCAATTCTTGCAGTACAGCTTTCTCTTTCAATGTTAGTTTGTCAGACTCTACTGAATAACTCATCTTATTTTGAAAAAAATTCACCATTCTTCTTGCTACCATCGGTGAAAAAGCTGATCCACCATTATACACATCCGTCAAGGCTTGAAGTATTTGTTGGGCAGTAGCATTTTTCAATAAATAACCCGAGCCTCCTGCGCACAGCGATTGGAATATTTTATCGTCATCGTCAAATGAAGTAAGCATTAATACTAGTAATTCTGGGAATGTTTCTTTTACCAATTTGGTTGCTTCAATACCATTCATACCAGGCATCTCAATATCCATCAAAAGCAATTGAGGTTTGTAGGTATGTATATCTTCAATAATATTCATAGTGTCACTTGAGACAAAAGCACAAGTGAATTTCTCCGAAAGATTTAATAAGAGGGAGAGTGATTCGGAAAAGTGCATATTATCTTCAAAAACAATTACGCTTATTTTTTCTGCAGGTATATCCATTATTGAAATGTAAATTGGTGAATATAATTATAAAAACCTATACCGAGAATGGGGGGTCGGTATCTGTACCGTTATTGTTGTTCCTTGTCCGGGAATAGAGCTAATATCGAAGGAGCCATTACAATCTTTGGCACGTTGCGCCATAGTTTCTGTGCCGTTATTTTTTCTCACGAGCGCCTTATCAAATCCTTTTCCATTATCATTGATCACTAATACAATATCCCGATCAATAACATCTACAGAAAAATGAATCCTTGAAGCAGCAGCGTGTTTCAAAATGTTGTTCATAGCTTCCTTGGATATCAGGAAAATATTTTTTCGGGTATTCATATTTAATTTTAATTCTTCTAATTTAATAGAGATATTCATCACTACTTCAATGCCGGAAATTTCTCGTATCAATAGTACCAGTTTTTCGAGCTTTTCTTTCAGGCCAACGCCTTCATCGTTTACCGGTTTCATTGTCCAGACGATATCACTCATTTTATCGATCACATCTTTTGTATTTCTACCGATCTTATCCAATATAGTTTTATCAGTCGTGATGGAGGTTTGTTGCGCAGCAATATTGCTAAGTAATAAAATACTACCGAGTGAGCTGCCGACATCATCATGCAGATCACTGGCGATCTGGTGGCGCATTTTTACTTCTGTTAATTGCTGGCGGATGCGATTTTGAGCTCGTAGTATAAAACCGATAATAATGAGCAACAAGGTTAAGCCTATAGAAAAAAACAAAATAAGCTGATTGCGTGCAAGTACAAGCTTATTCCGTGATAGCTCTTTATCGGACAGTTCCTTTTGTGTATTCAATAATTGAATGGCTTTGTCTTTTTTATCTGTTTCATATTTGATCAATAAATTAGCTATTGTTTTTCTTTGTCCCGCTACATTTACAGAATCTCTATATACCAATGATTGATCTAAATAATGAAATGCGTTCTTGTAATCATTTTCATTTTTATATAATTCACTTAAATGCGTAGTAGCTTTATAGGCAAGATCGTAATTCTGGGTTGCTATGAATTCGGCAAGAGCCTCATTGAGATAATTTTTTGCAAGCTCATTTTTACCCAACAACAATAAAGTCTTTCCAATATTTAGTTGTTCAGTAGCTACGTCTGAAGCCTCACCTCCATCAATAAAAATAGCATATGCCTGTTGATAATAAGATAAGGCTGAATCCAAATAGCCTGAAGTAGGACGTTCTTCATGCATATCTAAAAAAACTTCTGCCTTATCTTCATAACCATACGCGATTGCATATGTATGGTTAATTTTTTTTGCGGTAAGAATACATTTATTATAATATACAAAAGCAGAATCCCATTTTTTCATTGCCAGGTATATATCACCTTTTGCTTCAAATGCATCTATCAGGTAACCATATTCCTTTAATGCGCTTAATTCGGTTATTGCATTATCATCATACAGCAGCGCCTTATCATATATGCCTTGTTTTCTGTAGCTGATCCCTATCATCCTCTGGGTGTATGCATTGCTGAGGTTATCGTGCAGACTATCGAAAAGAGTACTCGCAGTTAATAATAACCCCAGCGATTTATCATCGTTATCCTCATCTTGATATATTGAGGCCAGGTTTATTAATGATTTGGCTACATTAGAGTAGTTATGTTGCTGATGAAAGATATCGATTGATTTTTGTAAATAATATATAGCAGAATCTGTTTTTCCTAACCTGTAATAATTCCATCCGGCAGAATTTAAACAAGTAGCCATGTCTTCATCATCTTTAACAGCCTGAGCAATAGCAGCACCTTGTAATCCTATCTGCAGACCTAAGGCGGGTGTAATATCTGAAAGTTTCATTGATAGCTGCGACATTAGAAATGCCTTATCACCCCGTGGTTGAGTATCACGTATTTGTTGCTGCATAGAATCGATCGAATGTTTATCGAGCGTTTGTGCATGAGATGTTATAATAGATATTGCAAATGCAAATAGTAGCAGCAGTCTGCGAAATAAGAAAGTTAGCGGTATCATACAAACGATAGTTGTTTGGTAAGAAGATTAAAAATACCAAAAAATATTCCTCTTTCGTAAAAGGGTTATTTATGCTGATCACCCCCTTTTTCGGGGTTGTTTTACTTGATTATAAGATGAAGTTTTGCATAGATTAAAAAGGTGCCTGTTCTCTTTAAAAAAAGTCTTGACATGAAAAAAATAATACTTGCTTTTTTTATTGTTTCATTTCTGTTGTTTTTTATGATTACCAGTTGTAAAAAAAACTTACCGAAACCAATGGGGATTTCGCATCCTCTTGATACAATTACAGTGGCGGGCGGTAATGGTAAAGGTTCGGCAGCTAACCAATTAAATTATCCTGCGGGTTTATTTGTGGATAGTATTGGAAATGTATATGTAGCAGATTTCTCTAATCATCGTGTACAAAAATGGGCACCCGGTGCGGATAGTGGTTTAACGGTGGCCGGAGGTAATGGTAAAGGGGATGCAGCTAACCAACTGGCATTTCCCGAAGGGATATTTGTAGATAAAAACGGGAATTTATTTATAGCTGATTTTGATAACGGTCGTGTGCAAGAGTGGATAACGGGTGCTGATAGCGGTATAACAGTTGCGGGTGGTAACGGGGTGGGTTCAGCAGCCGATCAATTGGTGAATCCATGCGGTGTATATATTGATGCCAGCGGAAATTTATATGTTAGTGATCTTGCTAATTATCGTATACAAAAATTTCCGCCAAATTCTACAAGCAGTACAAATGGTGTAACAGTAGCGGGTGGTAATGGCGGAGGCGATGGAGCTAATGAATTAGACTTACCCACAGGATTATTTGTAGATGGCAGCGGAAATATTTTCGAAGGAGAGAATGTTAATATGCGTGTTCAGAAATTTCCGGCAGGTTCTACAAATACAACAAATGGGATAACCGTAGCAAGCACCATAAACATAGGATTACCTGATGATGTATGTGTAGATACAATGGGTAATATTTATGTAACGGGTTATAACCGCATACTAAAATGGGCGCCAGGCGTGGCTGATAGTACAGTAGTAGCGGGTAACAGCAATGGCCAGTATGGCGCTGCATACAATGAACTTGCTTCACCATCTTTTATATTTTTAGATGCCGGTGCAAAAAATTTATACATAAGTGATGGAGAGAATAACCGTGTACAGAAATGGGGCCTTAAATAAAATAGTTCATTCACATAAACATTCAAAAATCGATCATGAAAAAAATAAGCTTTTCTTTTATTATTATTTTACCGCTATTGTTTTTTATAAATACAGGATGTAGCAAAAAATCTGTAAGCTTAGCCGCTGTTATACTCGATACAATTACGGTTGCAGGAGGTAATGGCATGGGCAGTGCAGCAAATCAAATTGCATTTCCTAGTGGCATATACGTAGATAAAAATAAAAATATTTATGTAGTAGATCTAACTAACAACCGTGTACAAAAATGGGCTGAAGATGCGAATAGCGGTACTGTAGTGGCAGGGGGTAATGGCGCTGGAGGTGCTACCAATCAATTAAACTTACCTGTGGGAATATGGCTGGATAGTAGTGAAAATATTTACGTAGCAGATTACAAAAATGTTCGTGTACAAAAATTCCCTCCCGGATCTACAAGTGTTACTAATGGAACAACGTCAGCAGGCGGTAATGGCGGAGGCAACGCAGCTAATCAGTTCAATGCACCTCAATATGTATTTATAGATAATAGCGGTAACCTATATGTTTCAGATAATATTAATCAACGGGTACAAGAATTCCCTGCAGGTTCTACCAGTGCAACTGATGGTGTAATAATAGCAGGGGGCAATGGTGTTGGAACGGCTGCTAATCAATTTCATGGAGTAGGGCAAATAATTGTAGATGCAAATGGAAATCTATATGTTGCTGATATTGCTAATAGCCGCATACAGAAATTTCCTGCAGGCTCTACCAGTACAACCAATGGTGTAACGGTGGCAGGAGGTAATGGTTCAGGCATAGCTGAAAATCAATTAAACAATCCCTACGGTCTGGCAGTAGATAGCGATGGCAATATTTATGTAAGTGATAATGAGAATTCGCGTGTACAAAAATGGGTTCCAGGAGCAACCACAGGTATAACGGTTGCTGGTGGAACTAAAGGGTCTGCATACAATCAGCTTAATAGTCCTACAGCTATATTTTTAGATGCCGGTGCAAAAAATCTGTATATATCTGACGGAGGAAATTACCGTGTACAAAAATGGGGGCTTAAATAATTTCACAAAACAAAAATCATATATGAAAAAAGCAATTCTCTTTGTACTATTGGGCGTAACGATCTTTTCTTGTAAAAAAAAGAGCTCAAGCAGTCCTGCTATTCCTTTTAATACAATAATAGCAACTATCGGCGATACTGTTTATACGTTTAACCGAAACATTTATGATACAGCTACAATGGTTGTAGGCGATTCAGCAATACTTATTGAAGCCTCAGATTCAAGTGCAGATCTGGCAGCCGTTGTACTAAGATCGGATTCAGCTATTACAACAAGAACTTATAATGCAGATACAAGCTTTGATCATGCTGGGGTATTTGATATAGAACTTTCTTCTTCCAACTATGAAAATAGTATCCCTCAATCAAATAATCCCCTTACCGTTATAGTAACCGCCATTACAGATACATCTATACAAGGAACATTTAGCGGGAATATTTATTTGGATGGAGACACTACTAAAGCGCTGAAAGTAGTTACGAACGGAAAATTCAATTTTAGGAAATAATATACTTATTAACCATTATTCTTTATGAAAAAAACAGTTGCATTGCTTATTGTAAGTCTTATTATTTTTTCTTGTTCAAAAAAAAGCGCGATCAATGCAACGGGTGCTCAAACACCGGTTGCTCCTGATCTATCGTCCGTAACATTAACTTTAACCGGCTTAGAAATAAAAGACTCTTTTGAATACGATACAGCGAATCATTTAGCAAGACTTTTACAATATGAGTATGATAGTATCGATTTCCCAAGTCCTGTTGCAGATAGCGAAGTCATTACTTTTATTATTACGGGTAATGGTTTGCCATCATCTTATCATTTCACCCATCAGGCGGTTAATAGAATTCATCAATTATTTTATAATTCTCAAAATCAAATAATAAAAGACACTAGTAGCCCTTCAGGATATGTTGCGTATTATACCTACCCTAATAATAATGTTGCGGCAAATATTTTATTTGATGGGACTACGGCCGATAGCCGTATCGATGATTTATATTTTTCGAGTAAAAATGAAGATTCGATTCATGTATATGTGCCTGGCTCGGACGGAACTGCAGACTCTTTAATTACTGATCAGCTATATGGTTTTTCATCTTACGCAAATCCTGCGTATTATCCGGCTATTTCTAACACGGTAGGGCCACTGCTATATGTAATAACGCAGGATTTTACCGGGGAGGATTTTGGCAATATTAGCGCACCCATCACAGATTTTAATTCAAAAAACACTGTGAATGCAGTCTCTCATTATGCTGCTTTCTTAGTTACGGCATCGCTTTCTACAATCCTTGATCTAAAAGGCAGGGTTTCTTTAATAACTTATCCGTCAGATAATTTGGAAAGGATCAGATATACTTATTATCCGTAAACAGGTATTTGTAAACGAATTCGCTCTAATATTTTACTCTTATATTTTAGAGACCACTGAAAAATAGAGGCATGTTGGAGATTAATTAATCTCCAACATTTTATAATTGGAATTTTAAACTAAATTAAGCAGCGAAATCTTTACCCGAGTAGTCTTATAGATAGCCATCATATATATGTTTTGCATAGATTATTTACCTAAACAATAATAGTATGAATCATATATTTTTAGGTATGCATAATTCATTTGGATTATTCATACTGTTTAGTATCGTTATTTTAATTTCTTTGGGTATCTGCTTTATAATCGGCTACTTAGCATTGGTTATCCATTCATTATTTAATAGAATTCATAGAAAATAAATTGTCTAGAATGCATTTACATATGCTCGGTATTTAATCTTTATAATAATTAATCTATTGAACTGTTTTTACAGTTCTTTTTACATTCAAATAAGACTGATCAAAAAAAGGAACAGTAGTATTTTTAAAGGCAGTTTCTTTCACTGATTAGCTTCTGATTATGGGCTTGTCTTTCCCACCTGATTACTAATCTGTTACTAATTTCGATAGAACTCTCTAGGATCAATAGATTTCATTTTCTGTATTGGAAAATGGCCTTCTCATAATTAGTACACATTCTGAGTGTAATTAATTTACCCAGCCTTTGTTTATTTAAGTAGTATATGTGATCGAAAAGACTGTATAATAATTCTGTTTGTATGGGTCATATGCCATTTGGTGTTATTTTTTATATAAAAATTAGCCGTTTCATATATTTATTAAATAATTAAATCCTCCTTGAAATTGAAAATAACTATTACGTACCCAATCTTTTATTATTCTTAGTAAGTCATCTCAAATAAATAACTGCCTTTTAATATCGGCTAAAATCCTTAACCAAATCAAAACCCTTTTATGAATCAGACAAAAAAAACAATTAAGCTTTTACTTTTTTTTACCCTCCTTTTTGGGCTACATTCATTTGCACAAATAACACCTGCATCTATGCAGCAGATACAATTGTTGCTGAATGAAAAAAATAGTCGTACTCCATCTCAACGTAAAATTGATTCTCGCTTATTACAAGCAGTAAGAGAAAATAGAGGTGAAAAAATGGTTGTGGGTACAAATCTTAAACCTGCAAAGGTTAATGCAGATCTTACTGGAAATTTGTCAGTTGATATTAATGGAGATATCACACCAGCATTGATTTCGAAGATAACTGCTGCGGGAGGAAAAATTATTTCTTCTTTTCCTCAATATCACACAGTTCGGGCAACAGTAAATTTATCGGCAGTTGAAACTATTTCAGGATATCCCGAAATAACATTTATTCGACCTGCAGCAATACCAAATTTTGTGGGTGAAGGCTTAAACAGAGCGCAGAAAGATAGCGCTTCTATAAGGGATATAGCAAACCTAAAAGCTAAATTGACTGCTTATTTAGATAACCAAAAGCCACTCATTGGTAGTGTTACTTCTCAAGGAGACGTAGCGCATGGGGCTGCGACTGTTAGAAGTACTTATGGATACCAGGGAGCGGGAATTAAAATAGCTGTACTATCCAATAGCTATAATTATTTAGGGACTGCGGCAACTGATGTAGCAAATGGCGATTTGCCTGGTGTTGGCAATCCTTTTGGAAATACTACTCCTGTAACAGTGGTACAGGATTATCTTGCTGCAGGTATGGATGATGAAGGTAGAGCGATGTTACAAGTAGTACACGATTTAGCTCCTAAGGCTACACTTTATTTTGCAACTGCAGAAGGGGGAGATGCAAATTTTGCTAATAATATTTTAACACTGCGCAATACATATGGTTGCAATATCATTATCGATGATGCTTCTTATCCCGATGAACCGATCTTCCAGGATGGTATAGTAGCGCAAGCTGTTAATACAGTAACCACTGCAGGTGCTTTGTATTTTTCTTCTGCAGGAAATGCTGGTTCTTTAGCAAAGGGAACATCAGGAGTTTTTGAAGGTGATTTTAATGATGCAGGTTCATTATCATTTTTACCTGGTGATGGAAAAACCGGCACCATTAATAATTTCGGAACAGTAGCATCTCCACTTCCTGGAGATATTATCACTTCTCAAGTAAACACTACTTACAGTTTGGAATGGAGTGATCCTTGGGGTAATTCAGCTAATGATTATGATCTTTTTATAGCAGACGCTTCCGGAAATATAATAGTTGGTTCAACAAATGTACAAACCGGATCAGGTAGTTTTCCATATGAAGCAATTTTGGGGACATCAGGCGTAGGTGATCAAATGATTGTTTTTAAAACTTCAGCCGCTGCAACGCGGGCATTTAATATTAATACGAATGGGAATTACAGTACATTAAGTATTGCTACAAAAGGACAAACATTTGGACACTCCTGTGCTGCTAATGCTTTTTGTGTAGCTGCGACACCTGCAGCTACAGCATTTGGAGAACCAGGGTCACCCACGGGTCCTTATCCCGGAGTTTTTGTATCAACAAATAAAGTAGAACTTTTTTCTTCTGACGGTCCTCGACGTAAATTTTATAATCCTGATGGAACAGCTATTACTACGGGAAATTTTCTTTTTGGAACAAATGGAGGAACTGTCTTTGCCAAACCTGATTTGACTGCTGCAGATGGGGTTGTAACAACAGTATTAAATCCGTTTTATGGTACCTCGTGTGCCGCACCACATGCAGGTGCTATCGCTGCTTTGCTTTTATCAGCCAATCCTGCATTAACATCAGCGCAGATAAGAACAATACTTACTTCAACTGCTTTAGATATTGAAGGCACAGGCTATGATAATAATAGTGGCTATGGTATTATACAGGCAGTACAGGCAGCACAACAAGCTGTAGCGGCAACACCTATTGTTCCTACACCACCTTGTATAACAGGATCTGTTGTCGCTATTTCTATCACGAATTTTAAAACCACAGGAACATATACTGTCTCGTATGTAGGAGGAACAGGTAGTACAGATTTTTTAACTGAGGGAGCTTATGTTGCCAATGCATCAGGAATTATTAACGTTCCAACAAAAGCCGGGGCAATAGCTGGGGCAATTGGTAATTATAATTTAGTCTATACCAATGCTTCTTTAGTAGCATCAGCAGCGGCACCATTTACAGCTTCTGTTGCGATATGGCCCACTGTTGATAAAGGAACGTATTGTATAACAGGGTCATCTGTAAGTATTACTATTACTAATCCACAAACCACAGGTAATTATAAACTTGCCTATTGGAATGTAGGACAAATAGGCTATAGCGATTTCTTGGACGATGGAAATTATGTTCCTAATGCCGCCGGTGTTATTACAGTCAATGTTAATGGATCAGCAACTTCAACATCAACAGGGGAGTATCAATTGTTTTATAATAGCCCTGCTTGCGGGTTGCCTCCATCAGGTACTCCAGACTTTGCTTCGTTTACAGTGGGTACTACACCATCATCAATAAGTATTGGAGGGACTGCAAATTGTTTATCAGTATATAGCACTACTACTTTAACAGCGTCACAGACATTATGTGGCACTTGTAATTATGCTTGGGCATCTACCGCCGGTACTTTTTCAGGTCAAACCGGCAGTACAGTTGCTTACAGAACTAACGGACAACTTGCTACGGTAACGGCAACATATAACGTAGGTGCAGGATGTAGCGTTTCATCAGTACCCACAACTATGGTTCCGTCTGTGCCAATTGTAACTTTGCCTACTTGTGTGGGTAATGCGCCGGGATCTGTAGCAGCTATTACTATTGATAATTATTATCCTGCTTCAGGTGATACGTATTCACTTACATGGGAAAATGTCGGAGATCCGAGGTATACCGATTTTTTAACTCATCCTACAAGTATCTCACCTGTATTATCCGGTGGAGCATGGGTGATTAATGTTCCAGTTAATACTACCAGTTGTACGAATGGTACGTTAGGTGTTTACTTAATAAACAATGTTACTTGTAGCTCATCAACGGGTACACAAACAATTGGTGAAACGCCTCCATACACATTAAGTTTAAATACAACTACACATACATTAACGGCTCCAACAACTTATAGT
>Ga0207016_1092_pt1 | contig 18998 bp, 19 predicted proteins | sample Alteio_BWMinCont_54_FD_153469 | JGI IMG/M metagenome (GOLD analysis project Ga0207016, IMG submission 153469) | Enriched cells from forest soil in Barre Woods Harvard Forest LTER site, Petersham, Massachusetts, United States -... | ecosystem: Environmental > Terrestrial > Soil > Temperate forest >...
ATGGCAGTGGTCACGCCGGACGGCATCGTCGGCAAGGTTGTGGAGGCTTATCCGACCGCATCGCTGGTCATGCTGATCACCGATCCCACGTTCGCGGCCGGCGTCGTTTCGCAAAAAAACCGCGTGCACGGGACGCTCAAGGGACAAGGCCATGCCGAGTGCCTGGTGGACTACGTGCAAAACGAAGAACACGTCGATATCGGCGAATGGTTTTACACTTCGGGCGACGATCGCATCTTTCCCAAGGGTTTTCCCGTCGGGCAAGTCACCGCGTCCCCGAACGGCAAATCATTCAAGGAGATCTATATCTCGCCCAGCGGGATGCAGGGTGGAGTGGAAGAAGTCTTGATCGTGCTGCAGGGCGTCCATCAGGAAGTTCCGGGCGGCGAAGTCGCCTCTCCGTCCTACAACATTCTTGCCGCGCCCGCTGAGACCGCCAGCCAGACCCCGCAAGGCGCTCCCAAACCGGGCTCCCTTGCCACCGACGCGGATCGCCTTCGCGCCATTTACAAAGATGTCGGCGTAGAGCAGAAGCATACCTACGGCGAAGGGCCGCCTGGGACCAAGCCGCCCGATTTCACCAGGATTCCGTCCATCCACGGCGTGCCTGCACCAGGCAGTGTCCCTCCGAATGCGGCCGCCCAACAGCCATCAGCCGGACGTCCGGCCGCCGCCAAGCCCGCGCCCGCGCCCGCGCCCGGGCAAGCCCAGTCAGGTCAAGTCCAGCCCAATCAAGCCCAGCCCAATCCGGTCCAGCCTGGTCAATTAAAACCCGTTCCCCCCAAGCCTCCCGCGCCGGTAACGGCAAAACCAAAACCTGCGCCGCCGGATCCCGACAACGGGGTCGATGACCCAGGGGCTTCGCCGGTCCGCAGGCCGGTGGCTCCCCCCGCGGTGCCTTCTCCCGCTACCAACCAATGACTGAGTACACCGAGCGATTGCTGTCCGAAAGCCCGCGCAAAGAGGCGGCCGATCGCTTTCGCATCGTTTGGCTGGTGGTGATTCCTCTGATCGCGGTGCTTTCCCAGGTTTATGTGCCCCGCTTCATACCGTTTCTGGCATATCTGGAACTGCCGCTGCTGATCACGGTGCATTTCGCCCTCACCAGCGCAGGCCCAATTCCGGCCTTGTTCTACGGCATGTCCATCGGTCTGGTACAAGACTCGCTGTCGCATCAGCCCATCGGAATGTATGGCATTGTGAAGACCCTGGTGGGGTACTTCGCGGCCTCGGTGAGCATGCGATTCGACGTTCAGAACCCGGTAGTCACCTTCATTCTCGCGTTCTTCTTTTACTTTTTCCATCAGTTCTTCTATTGGGTTCTATCGCGCGCGCTGTTAGGCGAAGCGCTGGGTTTCGATGCCCAGCAAACCGTTATTTTTGGGCTATTGAATGCCGCCGTGGCCCTGCCGTTGTTCCGTGTATTGGATAAACTGAAAGTAGCCAGCTAAAGCTGAATATTGTGAAACTTCACGTCGGCCGCGAAGACGATCAAAGCTCTAACACACTTTTGCGCGACGACGCGAAGGGCGCCTCGCAGAAGATCGCGTTTTTTCAGTACACTATCATCGCCGTATTTTTGTTTCTCATCACCGGCTTCTGGGATCTGCAGATTCGAAATCCGGAGCTGTATCAGGAGCGCGCGCAGGAGAACAGCGTCAAGTCCATTCCCGTGCTTGCGCCGCGCGGTAAGATTTTGGACCGCGATGGCCGGGTGATTGTCGACAATCACTCCTCATTTAGCCTTTACCTGTCGCGCGAAAACCTGAAAACGGAGCACCTCCGTCCGATCGCCGAAGGCCTGAATCTGGACTACGACAGCCTGGTTGCCCGGGTGCGCCGCTTTCAGTCGCGGGGCGCCCCGCAGTACGAGCCTATCCCGATAAAGGAAGAGCTGACGCCGGGCGAACTGGCGTTCGTCGATTCGCACAAGGATGGAAGCACGTTCCCCGAGCTCGAAGTGGTGCGCGTGCAGCACCGGCTTTATCCCCGCGATGGCCTGGCTGCGCACGTCATCGGATATGTCGGCGAGATCAGCGAATCGGAATTGGACTCGCCGGAGCTCGCCCGTTTCCATCAGGGAGACATCATCGGCAAAGACGGCATCGAGCGCCAGTATAACGATCAACTGATGGGCGTGGATGGCCAGAAGCGCGTAGAAGTGGACAGCTTCGGCAACGAGCGCCACGTGCTCGATGACAAGGAAGCGGTTTCTGGAAAGAATCTCCAGCTCACCATCGATCTGGATCTGCAGGCGGTGGCCGAGCTGACTCTGGAAAATCGGAAAGGCGCCGTGGTGGCGCTCGATCCCCGCAATGGTGAAGTGCTGGCCATGGTCAGCCGCCCGGCCTTTGATCCTAATCTATTTGCGGGCCGCATCCGATCGAAAGATTGGAAAGTGTTGCTCGATAACCCCGATCATCCGCTTCTGAACAGGGCGGTGCAAGCGCAACAGGCGCCCGGGTCGACTTTCAAGCCGATCATGGCTCTGGCTGGTTTGGAAACCGGCGCCATTGACGACAATTTCCGCATCAGCTGCCCGGGCGGAGCCACCTTTTACGGCCGCTTCTTCAAGTGCTGGGGCAAGCACGGCACGGTAGGATTGCACGAAGGCCTGGTGCATTCCTGCGACACCTTCTTCTATAACGTCGGCAATCGGCTGGGCATCGATCGAATCGCCCAGTATGCGGAAATGGTCGGTTACGGCCGCAAGACCGGGATCGATCTCCCGCACGAAGCGGAAGGTCTGGTGCCCTCCAGTAAATGGAAAATTCGAAATTTCCGCGAGCGCTGGTATCCCAGCGAAACCATCTCGGTCGCCATCGGTCAGGGAGCCACCACCGTAACGCCCTTGCAAATGGCGGTCGCCATCGGTGGAATCTCCATCGGCGGCATGTGGTTTCAGCCTCATATGGTGAAGGATGCGGTTCATCTGATGCCCGCGCGTCGCGCGGAGGTGAACCTGGAAAACATCGGCAGGGTGGTCTCTGGAATGTTTGGCGTGGTCAACGAGGCCGGCACGGGCGTGCGCGCGCATCTTCCGGGCGTGGCGGTATGCGGCAAAACGGGAACGGCCCAGCTGGCGTCCAACAATTTGCTGAAAGGAACATCCTACGGCGCCACCCACAAGGACAACGCGTGGTTCGTCGGCTTCGCCCCCTGTGAAAATCCCGAGATCGTGGTGGCTGCGCTGTTCGAGAATGGCGAGCACGGCCAGCTGGCCGCGCCAATCGTGCGCGACGTGTTAAAGGCCTACTTCGACAAGAAAGCTCGCCTGGCCCAACCCCAACCGCAAATCGCCCACATTCCGACCGGGCTGCTGCAGCCTCCTCCTCCGGTTCCTGCCACAACGGCCTCAGTGAATCCGTGATGTTGACTATCTAACATGCCGGCCCATCGTTCCCTCCGCGACTTCGACTGGCTGATGCTGATTCTGGTGTCCGCCATCTGCGCGCTCGGAGTGCTGCAAATCTATAGCGCTACGCGCGATACTCACTTCACCGAGGCGTGGTGGAAACAAGGCGTCTGGATCCTCGCCGGCTTCGCTGCCTTGTGGATCGGAACGCTCATCGACTATCACACTTTGCTCGGGCAAGTAGCCGTCTTCTACGTCCTCTCAGTGGGTACCCTGATCGCCACATTTGCGGTGGGCACCACCGTTTTCGGTTCTCGCCGCTGGATCGGCTCACCCACCTACCATATCCAGCCTTCGGAATTCGTTAAACTGGTGATAGTTCTCTTAGTAGCTCGATATCTGTCCGAGTTGAAGGGCGACCAGTTGGAGTTGCGCGATCTGCTCAAGCTGGCCGGCCTGGTTGCTTTGCCGATGGCCCTGATCATGCTTCAGCCGGATCTCGGCACGGCGTTGACGTTTGTTCCGATCCTCGCCATCGGGGTATTCTTGGCGGGGTTTCGTTGGCAGTACGCGGTGGCGATCCTGGTGATTATCGCGGTGATAGCGCCGATCAGCTACTGGGTGGTATTAAAGGATTATCAGAGACAGCGAGTGGTGAGCTTCCTGGACCCTAGTCAGGACCCCAAGGGATCGGGCTACCAGGTGATCCAGTCGAAAATAGCGGTAGGCGCCGGGGCGCTCTGGGGGCGCGGCGTTACGAAGGGTACACAGACCCAAGGGCGCTTTCTGCCGGTACCGCAGAAGGATTTCATCTTTTCGGCCTTTGCCGAAGAGCACGGGTTCGTTGGCGTCATTGTGGCGCTGGGGCTATATTTTTTGTTGCTGATGCAGATCGTTCAGAACGCGCAGACCGCGTCCGATAAGGCCGGGATGTTCATCTGCATGGGCGTCGGCGCATTGTTGTTGTTTCACGTGTTGGTGAATGTCGGAATGGTGGTGGGACGGATGCCGGTCACGGGCATTCCGCTGCCCCTGATGAGTTCCGGCGGATCGAATATTGTAGCGATGTTTTTGATGCTGGGGCTCGTGAATAATGTCCGGCTCCGGCGATTTGTAAACTGACGGGCCGAGAGACGGCCGGCTTTTAAGAAGATTGAGGGTAATCGAGTTCGATTCTATCGCTTCTGGTCCGCGTCGGATTTTTTAACCAGACCAGCGGTTGGATTGAGCGCCTTCGCAGGGTGTTTGAGAGTTGATCTCCATCTGCGAGGCTGAAAGATTTTGAGTCCGGATGTGCCGGGTAAACGGTCCTGTGGATCACCCGGGGCTCCGGGCTGACAGTGTTCGCGCCCTCGCGCTTTCTTCAAGCTCCGGTTCTCGCCATGAACTGTAGGAGCATTCATGAGCAAAGAATTGGTGATTGCAGCGAATCGCCACGAGATCAAAGTAGCGATTCTCGAAGACGACCAACTGGTCGAAGTGTTTTTCCAGCGTGCCAACGAGTATTCTCTCGCCGGCAGCATTCATAAAGGGCGCGTCACGCGGGTCTTGCCCGGCATGCAGTCGGCTTTCGTCGACTTAGGCCTGGAGCGCGACACGTTCCTCTATGTATCGGATTTTTCCGACGAGGCCGAGGACTTCGACCGCGTATCGGTGACCCGCGAGCCATCGCGCAGCGAGCGCGGCCACAGGCCACCGGCTCAAGAGCCTGTGCCCGTGCTTCCTGAAGCCGCCGACATCGAAGCTCCGGTCGTCAGCGCAGTGGCCAGCGAGCCGGAATCGCCTGTGGCGCCGCCCTCTGAGCGTAGCGGCGAACGGACCGATCGCGGCGAGCGTCCCGATCGGGGCGGCGATCGCAGCCGTCGTTCCCGCCGCCGCCGTGGCCGCGGCCGTGGATTCCCGGATTCCAAGTACGCCTCCTCCGACCCATCGCGGCCGCCCCGCTTCCCTGAATCAGCGCCCGCGCCGGAGACCAGCGCTCCTGCCGCGGTTTCTGCCCCTGTCATGGAAGATCGCCCGATTGCACCCGGCGCGGGCGCAACCGATTTCTCCGTTCTCCCCGGCGAGTCTCTCGCGAAATACTCGCGCTCCAGTATTCAGCCGCTGGATGAAGCCGAAGAAGACGAGATTCGCGACCTGCAGGAAACTAGCGCTCCCGTCGAGCCGGAGATGTTGCCCGAAATCACGCTGGCCGAGATCGCGGAAGAAGCCATTGAGGAGCCGGACGACGCGCCTATCGCCGAAGAGAGCGAGATGCTGGCCGCCGAGCCGGAAGTGGAAGCACTGCTCACCGTGGAGGAGCTTGAGGCCGAAATGGACGCCGCCCCCTCCGAAGGCGAGATCGAATCGCTGGCAGAGTCGGAAGAAGCTGACCCTGGTGAGCCCGACGCCACAACCGGGCAGCATCCTCTTTCAGGCAACACGCCGCCGCTGTCGGCGCAGGTCCGCGAGCAAGGCGGGCGATTCCCCCATCGCATGCCACGCCGCATGCGCCGCAAGATGCGCGGCGGAGGGCAGGGCGAGCCCCGCTTCTCCGATCGCACGGAGGCCGCGCCGGTCTCTGAATCCACCGAGCCACTCGCCGGACCCGAGCCGAGAGCGGAGCAACCGAGATCCGAGCAGCGCAACTTTAGCCGCCCCGAAAGAGCGCCCCTGCCTTCCATCACCGAGCTGCTGAAGGAAGGCCAGGAGATCATTGTCCAGATCGCCAAGGAGCCGCTCGGAACCAAGGGCGCGCGCATCACCTCCCACATCGCGCTGCCCGGCCGCTACGTGGTCTACATGCCGACGCTCGAGCACACCGGCGTCTCCCGCAAAATCGCCAGCGACGAAGAGCGCCTTCGGTTGAAGCGCATCCTGCAAATCCATCACGCTGGAATCCCCGGCGGCTTTATCGTGCGCACCGCCGGCGAGGGCAAGAGCGAAGAAGATCTCGCCGCCGACATGAACTTCCTTTTCAACCTTTGGCTGGATATCCGGCAAAAGGCCGAAAAGAGGCCCGCGCCGCTGCTCTTGCATCACGACCTGGATATCGTCCAGCGCACGCTGCGCGACCAGTTCACGGAGGATTTCAAAGCCATCTGGGTGGATAACGAAGAGCTCTATGAAAGCGTCCTGCGCTTCGTGCAGCGCTTCCAGCCGAGTCTCGTAACCCGGGTAAAGTTGTACACCCGCCCGGAGCCGATTTTCGACGCCTTCAACATCACCGCGGAGCTCGAAAAGGCGCTGCGGCCGAAAGTGTGGCTCAAGTCCGGCGGTTATATCGTCATCAACCAGACTGAGGCGCTGGTGGCCGTGGACGTAAACACCGGCAAGTACGTTGGCCGGTCCAATCGATTGGAAGACACCATTGTCAAGACCAACACGGAGGCGGTGAAGGAGATCGTGCGGCAGGTTCGCCTGCGCGACCTGGGCGGCATCATCGTCGTCGACTTCATCGATATGGACGAGCGCAAGAATCGCCAGAAGGTGATGCAGGCGCTCGAAGACGCCATGCGCTCCGATCGCGCCCCATACAAAATTCTGCAGTTCAACGATTTCGGCCTGGTGGCCATCACCCGCAAGCGTGTAAAACAAAGCCTGGAGCGCGCGCTCTGCATGCCCTGCCCGCATTGCGAAGGCGCGGGCTACGTGAAGAGCGTGCAGACCATCGTGAACGAGATTCTGCAGGAGGCTGGCAAGATTGCCGGGGCCATCGAAGGCAAGGACGTCCTGCTGCGAGTGCATCCCGACGTCGCGAAATTCCTCAAGTCTAACCAGAACAAGCATCTGGAAGAGCTGGAGGAAATCCTGCGCCGGCCCGTGCTGGTGAAGGCCGATCCGTTGTTGCATCATGAAAAATTTGACCTGGGGTAACGAGCACCTATGAGCGCCGCGTACGCGCATCCGGAAGTCTTGGTAACTACCGATTGGGTAGCCTCGCACTCTAAAGACGCCAACGTGCGCGTAGTGGAAGTGGACGTGGATACGAAGGCCTACGACGAAGGCCATGTGCCCGGCGCGATTGCCTGGGCTTGGAACACGCAGCTTTGCGATACCGTGATTCGCGATATCGCTCCCAGGCCGGCCTTCGAGGCTCTGCTGACGCAGTCTGGCATCGGCAACGACTCGACCGTAGTTCTCTACGGCGACAACAACAACTGGTTCGCGGCTTGGGCCTTCTGGCAGATGAAGATTTACGGCCACAAGGATGTGCGCATTATGGACGGCGGTCGCAAGAAGTGGCTGGCGGAAGGCCGCGATCTGGACACGGTCGCAACCCAACCCTCGGCCAGCGCAAAGCCATACCAGGCCACTGAACCGGATTACTCCCTACGCGCGTTCCTGCCTCAAGTCCAGCAGGCCCAGAAATCCTCGAGCGCGGTGATGATCGACGTGCGCAGTCCCCAGGAATTCACGGGCGAAATTCTTGCCCCTCCCGGATTGCCCGAAACCTGCCAGCGCGGTGGTCACATTCCAGGCGCCCGCAGCGTCCCCTGGGGTAAAGCCTGCAATGACGATGGAACCTTCAAATCGGCCGACGAGCTCCAAAAACTTTACGGCGCCGAGGGTGTGGTCCAATCCAAGCCGGTGATCGCCTATTGCCGGATCGGCGAGCGGTCCAGCCATACCTGGTTCGTGCTGAAGTACCTGCTCGGCATCAAAGACGTGATCAACTACGATGGCTCCTGGACCGAGTGGGGCAATCTGGTCGGCGCTCCAGTCGAAAAAGGGCATTCGTGAAACCGGAAAACTTCAGCGAGCGCAAAGTAGACGTCGACGGCTGGCAGGTGAATCTCACCACCTACCAACTGGGCGACAAGTGGCACACCAAAGCCGACAATGTATCGCCCGGCGCGGCCCTGGCGCGAGTGGTCGCCGACACCCGCGAGGACGCCGAAGCGGGCGCCCTGGCGCGAGCGAAAGAGCTGCTCTCGCGCACCAAGCGTCACCCGGTTTAGAGCGCCCCGCGTGTTAGACTGAAGGTCGCGGGCGGCATCGCCCACGCTCCTTTGTAGACCCCGGAGAGATGGCCGAGTGGTTGAAGGCGCACGCTTGGAAAGCGTGTATAGGGGAAACTCTATCGAGGGTTCGAATCCCTCTCTCTCCGCCATATAACCTTTTTTGTTTCATTTGGTTGCGCGCAAAATTAACATCTGTGCCCAAAATGTGCCCGATTCACTGGAGTACCACCGTATCGCCCTCAACCTGAACGAGATCGATGTGGACATGATTCATCAGCTCGTCTATGCGCATTTGCCTGGCGGCTGACCACTTGCCGTAGTGCTTCCGCACAATCTCCGGGCTGTTACCGAGGACGTCCGCAACGTCTTCGAAGCTTGCTCCGCGTCCAAGCAATTCAGTTGCGAGGGTGTGGCGAAAGCGGTGAGCGTGGGCGCCCTTCACGCCTGACGCCTTGAACACAGCCTGCAAAAGGCGGTGCATGTGTCCCTTGTGGGTTTCCACCTTGCCAGTGCCGTTCCAGAAAAAATATCTGGACTCGACCGTGCTCATGGGCGGCGGTACACGATCAAGCGCCTCCTTCAGGTCGGGTGGAACTGGAAGAAAAACCGGCTGTCCGCTTTTCTCCGTGCGAATGAATATTCTCCACGTGTCGCCGTCGCGGCTTATGCGGTCTCTTGCAAGCGTCGAAACATCGCCGATGCGAAGGGCAGTGCAGCGAAACGTCAGGATCATTGCCCTAGCGCGGAGCCGCTCGTATTGTTGCTTGCCGATTCGATTGCAGGCCCTTAAGATCGCGGTCATCTCTGCGGGCGTGTAGGGCACCACCTCATTTGCCTTGATATTGCGTGGCAACTTGATCTTCTTCGCTGCGTTTTCTTTCGTCCAATCGCGATTCATGCAGAATGTAAGGAACAAACGTAGGATCTCCAGTTCCTTGCCAGCCGTGATCTGCGCAAGTCCGCGACCAGCGCGGAACTGATCGAGATTTTCCGCTCTCAGTTCTTGCAGTGAATCGATTTCTTCGGTTTTGCAAAACTCCGCCAGCTTATCAAGCGCGTTCCGGTACTTACGGATGGTGGAGTCCTGGAGGCCTTCACTCTTACAGTGCTCCAGGAAGGATTTCACGGCATCGGGTACCGGCTTGAAAACGCCTGCGTCTGGTGATTCCAAAGCCACGGCTTTCTTTCGCGCACGGGCCATATCGCAGGTCTTAAGCGACTGCCGGAGTGTGCGCTTCCCATTGACGTAGCCATCCGCCCACAGCGGGCAGTCGCACTTCAGATACTCGCGGCCCTTCCGCCTATGCGGACACTGTGGAGTGTGCCTACGCCAAATGGTGAGCATGGCTTCAGATTTTATCATCTGCTCTTCTCCCGCCATACGCGCTCCGCAACACTCTTCGGAATTCGTAGCGTAATGTAGTCTCGTTTTCCATCCCGGCGGTTAGACTTGCCAATTCTCAGCACCCCTGGTTCGTCTTGGAAAATGCGCCGGATGGTCGTTGCATCCAACTTCCACAGCAACCCCAATTCGGCCGGCTCGAAGTGTTCTTCGAACGGCCCGGATGCGCTGCCGACACTCCGGGTGCCGTCGTGGTTGACGGCAGCCAGAGTGTACTTTTTCACCGGAAACCTGTTAGGCGAGACCTTTCACAAATAGCCAGCGCGTCGCCCGATAAACGAGTTGCCAGCGACGTGGGACTGCTCGACCCGCGCGCTCGAAGCGATAAACTAGCGCTTGCCACAAATCTTCCAAGTCGCAGTTTGATGGCTTCACACGATCTCCAAGGGAACGCCGTGCTCGTGTAACAAACTTTGAAGGATCTCGATTACCCCGGAGGTGACTGAAGGCCGCTTTCGAAGCAGTCCCAATCGGCGAACTAGATTATCGCGATTGATTAAAGTTCGACCGTCGAGGACAGCATCCGCAATTTTGCGGCGAACTCGCCGTTCAAGGCGGCGCCCTAGGTCTATGACCGCCTCAAGATATTCTTAACAAACAATTCCAATCGGAAATGTTTTGGCTTATACTTGGGCATGGCACGCCCATCCAAGCCGTTCCACTTGAAGGCTCAGGACAAGAAAGAGTTGAAGCAAATGCTAACCGGAGGCATCCAGCAAGTACGAGTGGTCTTGCGGGCGCTGGCGTTGCTGCTCCTCGATGGGGGGATGAGCGCCCCCAAAGTATCCCGGACGGTGCCGTTCGCGGCGCAGGCGATCCGGACGATCGCCAAACGGTATCAACAGGGCGGCCTGGAACGGGCCTTGTTCGAGAGAAAGCGAGCGGGGCACGCGGAACTACTGAAGGCATCCGACAAGCAACGAATCATCGCCATGGTTTGTAGCCAGCCCCCGGAAGGACGAGCGCGCTGGACGGTGCGACTGGTGGCCGAGGAAGCGGTCAAACGAAAACTGATTCCGGGAGTGGGCCGAGAAACGATCCGAATCTTACTCCAAAGCCACGACCTGAAGCCGTGGCGGGAAAAAAATGTGGTGCGTGGCCGAGTTGGATGACGAATACATCGCCAAGATGGAAGATGTTCTGGCACTGTACGAAAGGCCATACCGTAGCGCCGAACCTGTGATCTGCCTGGATGAAAAGCCTGTTTCTCTGCACGACGATGTCCGTCCGGGCCGGCCTGCGCGGCCTGGCCATATTGCCAAACGCGACAACGAATACAGGCGTTGCGGAACGGCCAACATCTTCGCTGTGGTGGAGCCCAAGGCCGGCCGGCACTCTAGCTGCGCCACGCCCAACCGCTCGGCGGCTCAGTTCGCCCAAGTGGTCCAACGTCTGGTCGCCGACTATCCTTTTGCTCGAAAGATCCATCTGGTAATGGACAATCTCAACATTCACTGCCGCAAGTCCCTCACCGATCACCTTGGCGCCAAAGAAGGCCGTTACGTCTGGAACCGCCTACAAGTCCACTACACGCCGAAACACGGCAGTTGGCTCAACCAAGCCGAAATCGAACTCAGCTTAGTATCTCGACAGTGCCTGGGCACTCGCCGCATTCCCAACCTGGACCTATTGAAGTCCAGCGTCAGCGCCTGGAACATCAAAGCCAACCGGGATCGGACCCGTATTCAATGGAGGTTCACCCGCAAAGCCGCCCGTAACAAGTTCGGCTACCAAAGGAATCTTTCTAGGCGGTCGAAGACCTAGTTCTCTCCGGCGAAGCTCGATTTCGAATCCATCGAAAACAGGATTCGTTTGTGGTAAGTTGGACATAGATTTTCCTTCTGCCTTGCCCGCCGTTGTGGATTCATGGCCTAAGCGGTGGGTGAGGCATTTATTTTTGTGACCTAAAGTGCAAAAGCCCGCCGCCCATTCGGGTGACGAGGCTGGATTTCGGAACTTCGCCTGGACCTTACATTGTCAATGCCGGTACCTGTGCGGCGCCTCCCAGTTCAGGAAGTAATCGTGAGAATACCTGCTCTAAGTGTTGGCACTGACTGCGGTGCAAGACGCCCAGCATAGGATCGGAGCTTTCGGACTCCGCAGCTTCTCTTTGGGCCTCGGCTAATGCTGCGCGTGCCGCTGAAAGCAATATCCCTCTATCCTGGACTTTGGCTACGGTCAAAGCGTCCCCTTCGGGCGGACTGACCGCAATAAACACCATCAGATTTGACATGGGAGGTTCCTCGTTTCAAGCGAAAAGGGGCAACCATCGACCCAGTTCTAGGTCGCGCCTGCCCTCTATCAACCACAGTCTAGAAATTCCGGGAAACCGGTAGGCCAAACGAAATTACTTTTTCTTCATCCTGACGGCATCAGTGGGGGTATTCTGATAACCCGTCGGCACACTCCGCGCGCCCGAAAAGCCGACTATAGGTTGTGAGACAGCCAACTTACAGCCGAGGAATTCGCTCTTCTTTAGTTTTTGTTCCGCCGCCTTAATTCGGTTGAGGCTCATCTGTTTGCGTAATTGCTCCTTCGCGCCAGCGCCATATCGAAACTTGGCTCGCAAAAGCTGCCGCACATCGTCAGGCACGTTCTCCGTGTCGCAGATTTTTTCGAGGTCCAGGCGGGCAACGATCTCAACGGCCGATTCTCTGTTATCTCTAAGGTCTGGATGGTCATCCAGACTCGTGAGAGCGCCCCCGGCCTTTTCAGCCGAGTCATGCTCGGAAAATTCTTCGTTACTGCGATCGACCCGTTGGTTCCGAAGTGCGCTGTTAATGTAGTGGACTGGCTCACCCGACTCCCACCAACACCGTTCACTCACGATCTGCAACTCCTCAAAGATCAGCCTTTTATCCTGGCTAGCACAATATGCTTCGACTTTATTCAAGGTCCTTTTTGGATCGTAGGTGTTGGGTCGGTAGCGATTGTCCGTTTGGCTGCTGTTTCCAAGGTCCAAATCCCTTGCGAGAGCCTCAGCTCTCTCAAGTTGCCCGCGTTCGCCGGCTTTGTCCAATTCAGCCAGTTTGAGTGGGGTGGCATTTGACGATGTTCCCAATCGTGCCTCAAGAGCGGATGCAGGGTCGAAATCTGGAGCAATGTGCTTGAAGATCAAGAAGGATTGCACTCTTATGGCGCTGTCCATTTCAGCTTTCAATAGAGACGTATATTCGTCATCGCTGGAAAACGTGCTATACATTTGCAGTGTTTCCTCGAAGTCTCCATCCCACGCCTCTCTTGGGATTTTGGCGAATTGTGCCACTGCATTCCACATGTGGAGGTACATCCTCGCAGTCACGCGCTGGCCCAACTCGCGGTAAACATCGGTCGAGACAGCCTCTGTATCCAGGGCGTCTTTCCAGTCGACATACCGCTGCTCCACGTCCACCTTCGGCCGGGCGTCACTTCTTGTGCGATGCCGATACGCTTGCAATTCTAGATCGAGAACTAGCGTATTCATCATGTACGCAAGGTAGTCGGTGGAACACCACTCGTGTCGCATACGGTATGTGATGCAATTGACCCATTCCGCTCCAGCGCGTTCTAGGCATTCACTTAAAACGCGACGAGTATCTAAGTCCGTGAGCTTCACGTTCTGAAGTGGTCCAGAGATCTTTGGTGTTTCCGAAGGATGACGCCTCCACTGGCTAAGGTTCATTGCTGCCCTCGTCCCTGGATTGTCCTTCGTCGGGCGCGGCGGATAATTTACAATAGCGGCGCGAGGTTTGGCGGCTTCTGCTTTTCGTCGTTTCGACATGGCACCTTCTTCGTTTTCGCGAACTCGGGGCGACCTGCGGCGGTCGGCGATTACCGAGTGGCGGAATCACCCTCGTAATTGAAGGCGATCCCGCCGAATTCGCACACCTTAGACAGGCTGCCAATCGCACAATACCACGCTACAATATCCGATTCAACCGTTTTAAACAAATAATGTGGGGAATGTAGTGGTCGCTATTGCAAAGCCGGCTTGCTCGGAGCCGCGGCCAAGCGTTCCTGCCGAAGAATATCGACTTTGCATTCCTTACCGTCCGCATCGATTACGTGAAGCAACATCTTGTCTTGGTAATACTTCACATCGTCGCCGATCACAAACCGACAACCGTGTTTCCGATTCGCAATCGAACGCGTGATGATCCCATGGGCCGGATTGATGCTTCCGTTTTTCATAACGGTATCTTCGACCACGTAAGAATACTCATCGCCGCGAATCATCAAGTCCGTGTCACGCATTGCCAGCTTCGCGCCCGGCTCGACATAAGTTTTGGCCGCGGCTGAATCCAGAACTTTGCCGGTCTTCCAGGCAAGGGACTTCTTTTCTCCAGCTGGTAATGGTTGGGATAAGGACACGGCCAGAGTGACGGTCACAACCAAGACGTTGTTCCGCATCGACGACACCTCCCGCAAAACTGCATTTGGGCTGTCCGGGATGATAGCACGAGGCATTGATCTGTGCCGGGCGCCTGGCGGGCCGACATGGGTGTGGTGATTCCTGATCCAGACGCGGTGGTGTGAATAGCACGCCATGTTTTGGGGTAATCTGAGAATTACCGCTAGTGATTCATGCAGACGACCAGGAGTGACACCGCCATTAGTGTCAGAACCCGAGATGCGCGAACCGCGGCTATGATGGCTCGGAGCCACGCATTGAGGGATGAATGCCGGAGACTGCGTTTGCAGGCTGCTCAGAGGCATCGCGAAAGCCTGGAGCGGATGAACGCGTGTCAGCGAGCTGGGCACGCGTGCCGCTCGTTGGTTGAGGAGATCAAGGCTGCTGGGCGACCTCAAAGGACAGGGGAGCGCAGCTCTCAGGACCTAGCCACGCTAATAGTCCGTGCACTTTCAGGCGTCGGAATCCGGGCGTTTGTATTCGAGTCCTCCAACGATACCGCTCACAGATCCTAATTTCCGCTTAGCCGCGCGGTACTCCCTCTGAACCTAGGCAACCCTTGTAACGTAACTTACGGATCTGCCCAGGCATCCACAAACCGAGGCGGCAAGTAGTTCGGGCCGACGGAAATGGAACAGAACGAAGGCGAAGGTCAGTCCGGAGCACCATGTACCCAAGCTCAAGAACTTCGGGCGGAGTATCACGGGGCGGTACGGGCCTACCGTAAGGCAGTTGTTGGGCTGGACGCTGACTTGCCGTACCGGGAGTTTGAATCCGCCTACTGTCACGCGGAAGAAGCGCGAGCCATATTTGAGCAAAGACGGGAAGAGTTGCTTCAGCACGTCTACGTGCATGGCTGCCAATCCGAGCCAAAGTAGCATCCCAGGCACTCGACAACCGAGACGGTTCATCGTTGTGTTACGTTGACCCAAGAATGAACGACAGCGAGCGCGAAACACTAGACCGACTTCACCGTGAGTGCACGGCCGCCCTGGGAAAGCTGCAGGAAGAAAGCCACGCCATGTGCAAGGTACTCTCGGCCATCGAGAGCCATCCCGCATCGAGCGAACAGCGCCGCGCAGTCATGGAGCAACGGGTGAGAGAGAACGCAGCACATGCGGCTTACGATCGGGCCCGGCAGGCGCTATTCACGCGGGCTGGCTGGGGTGGTTGAAGGCGCAGTGAGCGATTTGAGCTACGTGGCATTGCCGGGGCCTCGAAATCGATCTGACCGGTCGCTGGTTATCGTAGCCCCGAGTAACGTAACTGCTCGCTTCCCTGCAGCATCGAACAGAGCAAGGCGGCCAGCACTTTTAGGGGCCCTCCAACCATCGTGGGCGCCGCTTCGATGACCATGAACCAAAATCAGCATCGCCACCACCAGCGCTGGGTCATCGTTCTTGCAGTGTTCGCTGCGGTTGCTCTCCTCCTGTTGCTACGGGTGATCCTCTCGCATGATCGCGAACAGTCTATTCCCAAGAGCCTAATTATGCACGGGAAGTAGCTCACGACGCGGCGCGCGGATACCGGCGGCGCCCTCTCCCGATGCATTCCTCTAAGCTGACCTCATGGGACCAAGCGCGGATCGGAGCCGGGTACTTCAAGAAAACAGATCCGTTTGAGCTGGATGGCAATCAGATCTGTGCGCTCGTCGGGCCGGATTTGGTGGCGGGTGTCGCTGGTTTTGGTGATAGCGTGCATGACGCCCTCCGCGAACTTGCCGACAGCCTGGTTAAAGAGGGAGTCTGGATCGAAGTCACGAACCGCACGGAGTGGGATGTCCGAGAAAAGCGCGACGAGTAGGCGTAACCGCTACTGTGCAGGTTCCTGCACGGAAACTGGCTCGCCGCACTCGTGGCACAGGAAAATGTCGACCATATCGAACTCGGGGAACTCGTTCGAGGAGCGGCAGTGCGGACACGTGACGCGGAGAACGTCGCCAGTGCGATCAGCAAGCGCCTTCGGTGGTTTCGGTCGCCGCTCAATCTCGCGCTCGAATTCCGGGCTGTAGACCGGCTTGCCGCAGTTCTCACAGAGCTTTCCGGACACGTCAGGGGCGACGGTGTTATCAGTTCCGCAATGTCGGCAATGAAGGACAGCCATCTAAGCTCCGGCGCGGTGGGCGGCCAACTCAGCGACCGTATACCGCGTCATGCGCCACATCACAGAGCCTTCCTTGTACCCGCGCGAGATGAGTTGCACGTTCGAGGCGGTGGATTGTTCCCAGACATGCTCTCGGTGTGGGTCGCAATGATCCAACGCATCCTGAAGCGTGAGGCAGCTCTTTATGACGTGATGAGGCGGCATTCCCTCGAAGGCGTAGCTAAAGCCAAAGCGCTTCGTCTCGGGGATACAGAACACGGTGGTGATAGGAGTCCGATAGGTGGTCACCGTCCCATTCTAGGCAGGGTAGTGTCCTGTGCTGCGTTGCTGCTCAACGGATCATCTGGACGATTATTATAAACGCGGCGATTAGTATGGCGAGTTGAGCCACTCCGAACCGCGCCCAACTTGCATAGTCTTCGCGTTTGGAGAACGTCCAGACCGCTAAAAAGTAGGAGACCACCGCTCTCCAAGCAATGGCCCAGACGAGGCCTCCGAGGTCACTAATCGTCAACCGTGCGAATGGCGTTTTGGTTGCGCTGGTGTCAATCACGAACCACACGGCCAGCATTCCGATCCAGAGTGAGCCAAAAAAAATAACAGCAGACATCTGCCCGATCATGACCGTCGCTAGGCTTGGGAGCTTTTGTCCGCAAGACCCGCAAAAGGCCGCATCGCGCAGGGAAGCCCGTGTCCCGCAGCCGTTACATGGGACTTGCATAGAGGCTTCTGGACGCCCTAGCATGGGCGTCAGAATATCACAGCGCCTGTAGCGTTAGTGACTAGGCGCTTTCCTTCTTTCCTAGGCGGCCTCTGAGCGTAGACACCGCAGTTGGCAGTGTCCTCACAGTTGCGTTGTGGCAAAAGAACTAGCGAAGCAAAAGTTTGTTCTGTCGGCGCGCACCGGCCAACACAGCGGCGTTCGCGGTGAACACTTTGACCCCGAGCACTCCGGCGAAGTCGCTGTCGTCCGTGAGGATGTTAAGTACGTTACGGCGCTCCATTGCCTCGATGAGAAGCAGGTCGTAACCGTCAACGGGACAACTATCAAATGTTTTGACACATCTCTCAAGAGCGCCGGAGTTGAGATTCAAATCCACAAGACGGGCGATCTGGGTAACTTGTCCCCAGCTTGCCTTGACTTCAGCCACCACTTTCTTCCGTTCTTCTGGATACTCGTGCCTGAAAATCTTCTTGTTCGTTACGTGGGGTGCTGAAGCTTTGAAAATCTCCATCTCATCTACTTCAATTGAGGACGCCAGTTCTATCAGGGTGACGCCGCATGCATAGAGCGTAGTACCGTTGGCAAGCGCCTGCTTCAAGTATCCAAGGTACTCTGGCTTGGGATTCCTAATCCGCGAATATGTGAGATTGCGCCAACTATTGGTATCGACGAACAGTTCGTCCTTGCTGGTTGGGGCGTCTCGCGTGATATCAATGACGCTTGCTTGAATCGTTTTCACCGACATCTGAATCGTCTGAACCGAGGATTGCATCGACCGCTTTTCGAGCTTCTGGATTGCGGTAGTACTGTTCGGAATTTTCGACCACGCGTGCAAGGACTACTTCGCCAACTTGCGGGAGGTTGTCAAACCGAACTAGACTCCTAAGCTCCGCGAACGTATGGTCCTTCAGCAAGCGCCCAATCGAAGCGTTAAAGAAGGGGGAAGCGAACACACGAACACCGCTGAAATCCAAGTCTGCTCTCCCTTGGTCCTTCAACTCAGTTTGGATTGCCCCGAAAAGCTTCTCTCCATCGCCCGTGGTTATCGCGTGCTCACCGCTGAGGTCTAGAACTCTGATCATGGTCCCGTCAGGATCATTGTCCCAAAACTGATCTAAACTTGGGGAGTTCCTCCGCAAAGCAGTAGAAACGCTCGTCTGCCGACAGGTTGATATGCATGAGCGTGCCCGGAAAGTTGAATTGGCTCCGGCGGTACGTTTCTCTCTCGGTGGTGATTTTGGCGTAACCATAATTGGAGAACACCTCTAGGTATCCGCGGTTGACCCTGATAAACTCCTTCAGTGTATGAAGACCGAGGCCCCGACTGTATCCGACCGCTTCGGCCTTTGTCGAGGTCCCATCTGTAAACGCCCAGCGAAGAGCACTACCGGGATGTATCGTGCGATGCGGCCAAAATCTTTGGACGCTCTCTGGTATTCCAATTCCAAGATCCATCACCGAAAGCAGCAACTTGTGCCCCCTTCGATCAAGAGATCCAGAGTGTACTACTCCGATAGGGGACTCGGAATGCTCAAAAACGTTTGCATAAACTTCCCAAACATTCCCCACGATTGCGTTTTGGAGGTTAGGACTGAGTTGAACCGCGCCTGATCCCAACCAGCGGCGCTCCAGGTAGTCGATGACTTTGGATTCGTCCGAGGAGTCGTAACGCTCAAATGGTAGCTCTCCAGTTGTCGCACCGGCACTCCTGGAACCAAGATGCGCGAGCATTCCATTTGTCGCGAGAATCTCCTTCATCTTCGGCTTGAGCGTCGTTTCAAGCATCCTGATCGAACCACCCTCGGTTCTGACAAGTGCAACTAGGCCACCAAGAAAAAGGATTGCATTGAGGGACAAGCGACCACAGGCACTGAAATCCAGAATGATCCTAGCCCCGCGCGGAATGCCGTTTCGAATCGCGACTAAGTTTGCAAAATCGGTTTTGCTCGTGATCGTTGGAACAGCAAGCCGCGTCTCCGTACCGAACATCGAACGTAGGCGGCTGATGAAAATATCGGTCGTTCGTGGCCCTGACATACTCAAGCCAGCAATTCGGGAATTGTCCATATGTGATCCGTTAG
>Ga0207016_1030_pt3 | contig 18997 bp, 25 predicted proteins | sample Alteio_BWMinCont_54_FD_153469 | JGI IMG/M metagenome (GOLD analysis project Ga0207016, IMG submission 153469) | Enriched cells from forest soil in Barre Woods Harvard Forest LTER site, Petersham, Massachusetts, United States -... | ecosystem: Environmental > Terrestrial > Soil > Temperate forest >...
CCGCTGGAAACCCCCAAGATGGCTTTCCGGGAGGTTGGGCAAACGTAGCGGGCGGCCAGGCTCCGCCCGGCTCGCCGGTAACCGTCGTGCCATGGAAAGGACAATTCGCCGTGTTCGTCACTGGTCTCGACGGCGGCGTCTACACGACGACAGGAGACCCCCAAGTAGGTTTTCCAGGAGGTTGGTCCCAAATATCCGGGATTAGTGCTGCGCCCGGTTCGCCGGTTACAGCAGTCCCCTATGGCGACCGCTTGGCTCTGTTCGTCACCGATTCCAGCGGCGGGATCCGGACGACATCCGGGCCGATGGCCCTACTTCGTCGGCAGTTTCTGGGGATGGCAACCATTAATGTCGCCAGCGGATCAGTGCCCAATCCGGTGATGGCTAACGGAGCAATGAGCTTCTTGTTCGACCCAAATACGCGACTCTTCAAGGTAGAGAATGGATTTCAGCCCATTTCTATTCCGATCGGTACGGTAACGTACGACGAATCGGGGATAGGCTCCTTTCAGGTCGATGGCCAGATAACCATTCCTAACTTCAAAATTACTGGCAGCGCATACGGCCTGAGCAAAGATGCGACTTTTACCCTGACGACCGGTTCCGCCACGTCGCCCACCGGCAGATACAACATAACAGGCTCGCCCGCAGACTTGCCGGCCGACGCACTTGGAAATGTCATGCTGGTCGGGGCTGGACAGCTTGCCGGCGATGACTTTGATTTCGTTCTCGCGGGAGGATTTATGCCGGCTTGATTGAGTCGAGCACTTTCGATTTCAACATGAACCAATTCGCGTGCTAGTTCGGGTAAGCGATCAAATTGTCCTTCCGCCCAACGGAACTCAATGGTGACGTTTTTTGGCTCGGCATAGCCGGCCTCTAACAATCCGTTTCGAAGGGCCGCGACCGCCGTCGCTGACTCAGCTGCCGAGCGGCCACTAATAAACCCGATTACCGGCGGCGAAGGCTACTGCGCTCGTGCCGCAAACTGCAACGTTGCCGTCACACTGAGCCCCGCGATGAACTCCCGCCGCTTCATTGTCTCTCCCGAGTCCATGCTTGGTATCGGCTAAAACTGCACACTCGTCAGGGGATCGCCGATGTCGGCTCCGGGTTGGCAAGGACTTTCTTCACGTTTCGCAGCATTGGTCGGTGCAGCCATGTGTCCGGCCTTTTGACGCGGTTCATGTGACCGCTGGCCATAATGCCCTCCGCGGATCAGGTCCCGATCAAACTCCCGCATTTGACAATGCGTCGACCCAAGTGGGTTGTCCTGATCGCCGGATCGACCGGCTCTGCTTTACGCGCTGTTCGCCCTCCCAACCTTCACATCACGCCGGTTGTCCAGCGCGATCTCGTTTATCGCGCAAGCGCGACGGGTTCCTTGTATCGCTCGCCCTTGACCATCATGGCCCAGACCATTCGCGCGATCTTGTTGGCGAGCGCTATTGCGGCAACCTTGGTCGGCCGCCTCGCCAGCAAGGCCGTGAGCCAGGCCGCTGCTCGTCGTTCGGCGGGTACTCCGCGAACAGATCGTCATCCTGCATCGCCGTTTGCTGGCCATCGTGCGAGACGATGAGGTTTGCCGACGTTTGATGACGATCCCGGGTGTCGGCCCCGTGCTGTCGCTGACCTATCGCGCCACCGTCGATGTGCCTGCCCGGTTCCGTAAATCCAAGGCAGTCGGGGCGGTGTTTGGGCTGACGTGCTCCAGATATCAATCGGGCGAGGTCGATTGGAGCGGTGAAATATCGCGCTGTGGCGATGAGATGATGCGGTCAATGCTCTACGAAGCAGCTCAGAGCATGATGCATTCAAAAAAATGGTGCTGGCTCAAGGCGTGGGCGATGCAGATCGCTAAGCGCCGCGGGATGAAAAAGGCGATCGTGGCCCTGGCTCGCCGGCTGGCCGTGATCATGCACCGCATCTGGGTTGACGGCACTGAGTTCCGGTGGACGCGGGAGCAAGCCGCGGCAGCAGCATGAAAACCGTTCAGGATCAAACCCAATGGGAGAAAACTTAGGTTCCACCGAGCAGTGGAAGGATGTCCCTCGCGGGACGATGGATGAGGTGAGTTCGTGAGTCCGCTTGGTCCTGCCGTTCTTCTTACGGCAAGGCCGCCCTAAAGATTGTTCCGCCTCGTCCTCGAATCCCATGATGGAAGGGCCCTGGTGCCGATTCCGTAGAGAAGCACGAGCCCGCGAGCGACATCGACACTGCAATGGTGGATAGTCTGAAAGTGCTTGACCTCGAACGGCCGATTAGAGAAGCAGACTCAACTCGGACATCGCGGCATGTCCGTTGAGTGCCAAGAGGCGACATGCCGACCGTTCCAAAGGAGGCGATAGTTAGCGTGTGCCATTTCGGCATTCCGGCCTTGGGCGGGGCCGAGCGCGCCGTGCGGCATCGGCGGCTTGATCTTATTCCACTCTCACATACTGACTGCTGCGTGGATGGTACGGCAATGTTGTGCCAGACCGTTGTGCGAGACCACAAAGTCCTTCAATGGCGTCTCGATTTCGTAGAAGTAGATGTTGGCGACGAAGCCATAGATGCCGGCGTCGATGGTCGTCGGTCTGTCGCCATGCACATAGCCTTGCCGCGGGATCAGGTTCGCGAGTGCGGCAAGATCGGCGAGCCCGCGGGCCATCGCGGCGTCAGCCTCGAAGCGGCCGATGCCCTGGTAATAATAGCGCTGAGCGTTGAACTCCTTGGCCTTCATCAACCCGTCATCGGTAAGGCTCGGATGCTCGCGCTTGAGCGCATCGCGGAACTGGGGCCAGTAGCGCTCGTCCTTCCAGCGCGAATAGGACATCACCCAGTAGAGATCGTCGAGCGTGCGCGTGATAAGGAGATTGGTCGTGCGCTGCGCCGGCGTCAGCGCCACGTCCAGCGTCACGCCATATTTTTCGGTGACATAGACAAGGATGGTCTCGCTGTCGCCGACGCTGTCATGGCCGTCGACGATATAGGGCAATTGTCCGCGCGGCGCCTTCGACGCATCGAAAATGTGTTCGTGCCGGAACGGCACGCGGGCGAGCTTCAGAAAAGCGAATACCTTCAGACCATAGCCATTGTTGTCGGCGACGCCGAACAGCGGCGGATAGGAATAGAGGGTGAGCATGGTGGCCCGTCACGTTCAAGGTGGCTGCAGGCTACTTCAAAATTGATCAGTCGGAAACGTCAGGCAGGACAACCCCGCGTCGGGTCGAAACGGCACCAAGACCGCTTTGGGTCAAAAGCTGACCTCGGGCCTCCTCCAAGCCAGGTCCGTTCATCCCTCAACAGCGGACATCCGGTGACTGCATCGGCATGTCTGTTTTGTGTAGACAGCATCATCAGCGGACGTTCCGAAGTTGCCGAACTAGGGCTGCCTCGACCGTGTTACGCTGCGTTGAATGTTTTCCAGAAACTCTGCAACGGTGTTTCGTAACCGAGCCGTCTCTTCATTCATATGTTCTGACGCTGTGCGCACCTTGCTGACCGCCTTGCTGATCGCGCCTACCCGGGCTCACGCGCATGATGTTCGAACTGACCTGTTCGGTGTCACGCGCTTATTGTGTTCAGTGTTTACTCGGAAGTTGGCTCACAGAACCGCTGGACTTTGAGCCGGATTCATCCATGATCTTCTTGATAGTAGGGGCACAGCCACCGCACTTTGCGGCGCAGCCGAGCGACGCATAGACGCGGCTCATGCGCGGTCGCTGCCCGGCGATCGCGGACCTGACCTGGGCGTCGCTGAAGACGTTACATGAGCACACGATCATCGATCACCCCCAACCAAACAGGCGGACGAGGATCGCAATCAACAGCAGTCCGCTCACAAAGCAGCTCCACCCCACGACAAGACCGATGAAGGCCGCGCGAGACATCTCGGCGCGGTTCGGGCGCAGGGCCGGCGGGCGCCAGCAAGGATCCACAAAGAACTCGGATGCAAAACGGGTCCGCATCTGCCGCCTCCTCATCAAGGAACAAAGATATTGGCGTAGGTGCGACCCTGGATCTGACTGACGAACCGCTTGTCATCGCTCGACAGGGTCGTGAACGTATCCGCCAGGGAAAGCCCGTCTGGAAGAAACTTCTGGGCGGTATCGAAGCTGCGCCCCCGGATCACATCCTTGTCGATGTCCCAACGAACCCGCTTGGACGTCTGAGTGCAGCGTGCGTACGGTTCGCTGCTGTCAGAGATATTTCTGATCACGTTCATTTCCGTCTCCTTTAGATGAGTGGTGCGCCGATGGCACAGACAAACCGATCGGCTGATGCAGCGATCTTTAGGTCGCCAGACGGGTGAGGGTCTATGACCGGCTCACCTTGAGACATGACCAAAGCACCGGCTTCTGATAGAAAGGTCGGTATGGATGCATTGTCCGACGTTTTGAGAGTGGCGCATTTGACTGCCCAATCTCCAAATCCCTCACCACTTGTTGCGTCTGTTTTGAACTGAGGTCCCTTCCCTCCACCGGCGTTACCCGGCTTCCGCAGTACTGCTCGGCGTTCACTCGCGTTGCGGCCTGCACACTCGCGCTGTCACCAATTCGTGACACGCTAATCGAAGGCTTCAGCCATTTGGTTTCCTCCATGACTGCTCCGATTGCTTCCGGCTGGAGCGCGGTTGCCGGGTGGGATTTGCACCCGCTGGAAAGCGCCGCCTTTGCGCGGCGCACGCCAACTGCGGACATTTCGGCATCTTCCGTTGGAGGAACCGGACCCTGACTGCCCAAACGATTTGATATAGGCTAGGGGCCGTTGATCCGGCAGACCGGATCGATCACCGAGGGAGAGAGACCATGCGCAGACACGTTCTAGCGATCTTGTTACTTCTCGCTCAGCCTGCCTTTGCTGGCGAAAAGGACAAACTCTACAGCAGCACTCTAGACGTACGAACGGTTCTGAGTTTCAAGGTAACCGACTCGGCGGCTCAAAAAATGCTGCCGGAAGGCTGGCAAATAGAGGCGCCCAATACCGGGCCGTCCAAAGGATCCAATCTCTCAGTCGTCTTGGTTGACCAGATCTTGGCCCAAGATGCCGAGGGAAAGCCGGTAGATGCTGTTCGCGGCGCCGCGCTGATCATACCAGCCAAGAAGCAAGGGATGGAAAAAGCTGTACCAATGGTAATCGGCGGCCTGTTTTCGCCAATAAGTTACGCTCCCGGCCCCTATAGCAATTTTGTCTACGCGAAGGCTGACCTGGACAGAAAGATCCACAGCGATCCTGCCGGAATGACGAGTGTCGAGGAGTCATGGTCCTTCACGACAGACGGCGGAGATTCGGTTCAGGTTCAGGTTCAATATACCCGCGGCGTGCCTGGGCGGGCTAATGTCGAATCGCTTGTCTATTCGGGAGCCAAGCCCGACATCTATCGCATCTATCGCTATGAGCAAGCCACGGACGTGGTGCGCAGCACAGTAACAGGGACAGATCGCGCGCAAAAAGTCTCGTTCAAGGCTTCCGGTCGGCAACTTACTCCTCTGTTCGATGGTTCGGAGCAACTCGTCAGCATTACCGCGATCCCGTGGTACTCGCGGCAGATCTTCCTTCCGGGATCGTAAGCAGGGCATCTAGGAAAGAAGCCCCGTGCAAACCGCGGGGCTTCTTCATAAGGCGATGCGGCGCCCCAATTGATGGGCGCCTCTCGCCAATATCCAGTCGATGCCGGGCGCAGCCGAGCAGGTGATCGAATGAGACTGTGCGGCGGCCGCCCAGGTCCGGAATGGGTCATTCGCATCGTTTTGGCCGCCGGCCGATCATTTCCGGTCCTCCCCGCCGAACGGACATTCGCAGGGTGCGTTGGCATGTCTCAAAAGTGCCAAACTCAGACATCGCGCCGCTTCATTCGATCAACTCGTCGGCGCGGACGAGCAGGGTCGGCGGGATTCTCGATCCCAAGGGCTTTGGCTGCCTTAAGGTTGATGACCAACTCAAATTTGGTTGGTCGCTCGATCGGAAGTTCGGCCGGCCTTTCGTCATGCAAATCTGTTCCAATCTCCAGCCTGCAGGGCCATGATGCGGGAAAAGGCGCGCTTAGGCGCCGGCGAGGTGACCCAATGAGGCGAACAGCTATTATTACGAGCCTTTCCGCTGAGGTGACGCGGCGAATTCGACAGTTCGGCGACTTCATCACCGTACCGCTTGCTATCGTAATTTTCGTGGACCTGGCTAGCATGTATCGCCTCCATCTGGTCCTAGTGGGCGTCGCGGCCTGGACGCTGCTGGAATATCTGGTGCACCGAATTGTCTTCCACCGCTATTCTGTGGGCCGACGCCTTCATCAGCTTCATCATGACCATCCAAACGATCCGGACGCAGAAAGATCCAGCCTCAGTACGCTGCTCATTGCATTCCCGATTGGACTTCTGCTGATAGGCACCGCAGGGGTGGAAGATGGGTCGGCGATTTTCGCCGGACTTCTCTTGGGGTATCTGGCTTTCATTGTTGTCCACTATGCCGTGCACCGCTGGCCGATAGAGCCAAATTCCTGGCTCTATTCAGCAAAGGTGCGGCACCTCACACATCATCGCTTCGAGAATTGTAATTACGGCGTCACGACGATCTTTTGGGACATCGTTTTTCGCACGAATGCAAGAATCATCAGCGAACGCATATATTTCGGAGCTAGATGAAAGGGCTTAAACGGAATTTTAAACGCTTCCCGATCCTTAAGGAAGCCCCGTAAACCCGCCTGTCACTGCTTCCTCCATCGCGCATCACAGCTCGAACTCGCCCACGTCCGCTTCCGATCGGATAGTGTTGCAAAAGTCCTTTGGCGGCGCGTGAAGGTGATCGCTCCCAGTCATAAACATCGCCACGGCATCGGATTTCAGGTCCACATCTGGTTGACGGTTCCACCGCACGAAAACATTGTGGTGAACCATATAGGCACCGATGACGCACGGAACGAACATGCTCAAGTGGCAATCAAAGATGCTTTCGCGGCAGCACGGCGACAGGTCGATGCCTTGGCGCCGTGAGTTCGTCCGGCGTGGCACGTCTCACTCAATCAACAGCAGCCCTCGCTTCTTATTGCCATCCAGCGTGTTGACCGCAGAGTAGAGTCGTGAGCGCTCGACCAGCCAAGGCTGGAAATGGTCGTTCACATCCAAGACAAAAACAAAATCTAAGTCTTCGAGATATCCGGCAATCGGAGAGAAGTGACCGCCGCCAGCGTCGAAAATCTCTTTGCGTCGAAAATTCACGACGTAGCGCCGACTCGGATCGTTTGATCGCTGAATATGGTCCAGGAATTGTTCGGGAGTAAGGTCGCGCAGTACTGTGACCTTACGACTTGTGTGTGCGGCGGCCACGCCGGAGAGTTCGTCCAACGTCAGCCCCGGGATGCAATAGCCCGACCAGCACATCCCGGTTCCCGCGAGAACGGCATCTTCGGTCGCCGGGCGCTCCGCAAGCGATCTGAAGACGTTGGCAAGACTGGAAGGGCCGCATCTGGACAAGTTTGGCTGTCCGGCCACACGTTGACCGAAAGTCGCTGCCACAGGCAGATGCCAGGCGCGTTCGATAAGGTTCGGTGTGCGCACTACCGACGAGTTGATCTTCTCAACTGGAACCTCGTCGGGGACAAGCGGGTAGGCTGTCAGCCCGAGTGCAATGAGAAATCCAACCGTAGCAATACCTGCGAACTTGAGAATGCGCATGGCGCCCCGCTCACGTTCGGTTTCAGTCGCACATCAATCTATCCATTATCTGCCGTCGCGCCAATATTGGGATGAGGCCTTGAAGCCTCGCATACGTCCGCTCCGGGTCAAAAGCGGTCATCTTGAAGGTCGGCAATGACTTCCGTTCTTCCCCCAACAACGGACGTGTGACGACTGCTTCGGCATGTCCGAAAGGTGCCAATTCCGGAAGTCGTCACTATCATTGATAGCGACCAGTCACACACTCAGGTTGGTTTCGCTTGGCGGCGAGATGTCCATGTCACCCGGATATTACCGACGCTTGTGTCGCACACCCGGGAACGCAATTGGAGAAGCCAGGAGCCAGATCAGGACCGCCAGCGTCGGCTGTTCGCGGCCGGGGGCAACGCACCACTGCGTGACGTTTTCTCAAAAGGCCGTTTGCTTACTCTGGGAAGGCCGCTGTGAGTCCGGAATAGTGGGCACGGCTTGCGTCAGTAAATCGATTTTGCGAGCTGGTTGGAGTCCCTAGGGCGCTTGTGGGTCATTCGTCCCAGCCCGATGCGGATGCGAGAATCTGAAACAAGGCGTCATCACGAAGCTGTCGAAGGCCGAGCATGAGGCCGCGGAATGGCAGGTGGCAATCGAGGCCTTGATTCCGGTCGTGGGGCTTGGAGGCCAAACCATGTTCGCGCGGATCGGCACCATGCTGGCGTTAAATCGCCACGTCGAGCGGGTGTTTAACCCCGATCGCAAAGATCCGCATTGGGGACGCCGGAAGCTGGCGCGGGATCGATGACGAAAGTACTCACACCGCGTCTTTTGCGGCCTTGACCGGACGAGCCCTTACAATCTTCCGTGCCGGTTTAGCCTTGAACATCATCGGCTCGCCGTTGAACGGGTTTGTACCCTGACGTGCTTTGGTTGCGGGCTTCTTGATGACGACGAACTTTGCAAATCCAGGAACGAGAAAGACGCCGGTCTTTTTGAGTTCTTTATAACCGACGGTCGCGAGCGTCTCCAAAACGCCCTTTACGTCTTTCTTCGCCACCTCATTTTCGGTGGCGATTTTCTCTATCAGCTGCGACTTCGTCATTTGGGCCGCCATTTCTACGTCCTTTTCGTTGATTCGATGTGACGGACAGTATTTGGAAAAAGCCTCCAAGACTTATATTGGCGACGATCTGCACAGCTTTTGTTCTCCTCTAACGAAGCGACCTTGGGATGGTCACCGCGTCGTTCCGGAGTCGCTGGTCAATATTGCTCACCTGCCGAAACTTAATAAATCGAGCGGCTTCGCCCATGATTGCAGGGTTGGATGGGACCGCGGCACCACGATTATCGACCAAGCGCCATTTCGACGGTATATTCATCGAGGAAAGAACATGGTCGCTACTGCCAGCGGTGATCCAGGCAGGCCCGCGACTTACAACCCCGCGTGCCACGACGTTCGTCAATTTTGGCAGGCGGCCGGCGACGGCGCGGTGACAAAAGATGAGTCCACCGGTCAATGATTTCATCGAGATGGAAGCGCGCTTTGGCGCCAACAACTACGCGCCACTCGGCGTCGTTCTATCGCGCGGCGAAGGCGTCTTTGTGTGGGACACGCAAGGTAACCGTTATCTCGATTGCCTATCCGCCTATTCGGCTGTCAACCAGGGCCACTGCCATCCAAAGATCCTCGCCGCCATGGTGGAACAGGCGGGTAGGCTGACGTTGACCTCCCGCGCCTTCCACAACGAACAGCTGGCCCCCTTTTACGAAGAGATCGCAAAGTTGACCGGCTCCCACAGGGTGCTGCCAATGAACAGCGGTGCCGAAGCGGTGGAGAGCGCGATCAAGTCGGTGCGCAAATGGGGCTACGAGGTAAAGGGGGTGCTGGATGGGCAGGCCGAGATCATCGTCTGCGCCGACAATTTCCACGGACGCACTCTCGGCATCGTCGGCTTCAGCACCGATCCGGCGGCGCGCGAGCACTTCGGACCGTTCGCGCCGGGCTTTCGGATCATCCCTTTCGGCGACGCCAAGGCGCTGGAAGCGGCGATCACGCCGAACACCGTCGCCTTCCTGGTCGAGCCGATCCAGGGGGAAGCCGGCGTCATCATTCCGCCGCCCGGCTATTTTGCGAGGGTACGCGAGCTCTGCACCGTGCACGCCGTGATGCTGATCCTCGACGAAATCCAGACTGGGCTCGGCCGCACCGGCAAGCTGCTCGCGGAGCAACACGACGGCATCGAGGCCGACGTGACGCTGCTCGGCAAAGCGCTGTCCGGCGGCTTTTACCCTGTGTCGGCCGTGCTTTCGAACAACGCGGTGCTCGGCACCTTGAAACCCGGCCAGCACGGTTCCACCTTCGGCGGCAACCCGCTCGCCTGCGCAGTGGCGCGAGCTGCCCTGCGCGTGCTTGTCGAGGAAGGGATGATCGAGAACGCGGCCGTCCAGGGCGCGCGCTTCCTGGAGGGCCTGAGGAGCCTCCGCGCCAACACGATCCGCGAGGTGCGCGGACGCGGCTTGATGCTGGCGGTCGAGCTTCACCCGGAAGCAGGCGCCGCACGCCGCTACTGCGAGGCATTGCAGACGAGAGGCATTCTCGCAAAAGACACGCATGAACACACGATCCGCATTGCCCCGCCACTTGTGGTCACCAGCGACCAGGTCGACTGGGCGCTGGAGAAGATCGGAGCCACCTTATTGCAGGATTTCTCGTGATGTCCGCTAATGGGATGGCCCGGCCGTGCTCCCGCCCCGCCAGCAATAGAAGCTGGGATGGGGCGTCAAGACAAGGAGCACGCCATTCCCAGACACTGAACGCTGCAATTGCCGTGGTTGGTATCGATATTGGCAAGAACTCTTTCCACATCGTAGGCCACGATGAGCGTGGCGCGATCGTGCTGCGGCAGAAGTGGTCACGTGGCCAGGTCGAGGCCCGCTTTGCCAATATGCCGCCGTGCCTGATCGGTATGGAAGCCTGCGTCGGCGCGCATCATCTTAGTCGCAAACTCAGGGCACAGGGCCACGATGCCCGGCTGATGCCGGCGAAGTATGTTCGTCCCTATTCGAAGGGACAGAAGAATGACTTCCGCGATGCCGAGGCAATCGCCGAGGCCGTGCAGCGACCGACGATGAAGTTCGTGGCGACCAAGACCGCCGATCAGCTGGACCTGCAGGCGCTGCACCGGGTACGGGAGCGGTTGATCAGCCAGCGCACCGGCATCATCAATCAAATCCGCGCCTTCCTGCTGGAGCGCGGCATTGCGGTGCGCCAGGGGTTACGGTTTTTGCGCGCCGAGCTGCCGCGCATCCTGGCCACGCCACCAGATGTCCTGTCGCCTCGTATAGTGCGCATTGTCGAAGATTTGGCTGGCGATTGGCGTCGGCTCGACGAGCGGGTCGAGCGACTATCGGATGAAATCGAAGCCATCGCGCGCCTGGATGCCGGTTGCGAGCGGTTAATGAGTGTTCCCGGTATTGGGCCGATCATCTCCAGCGCGATGGTGGCCGCGATCGGCGCAGGGGATGTGTTCACCAGGGGTCGCGACTTCGCTGCCTGGCTGGGGCTCGTTCCCAAACAAATCTCGACCGGGGACCGTACCATCCTCGGCAAGATATCCAGGCGTGGCAATCGCTACCTGCGCGTTCTGTTCGTGCAGGCGGCGTGGGTCGTGCTGATCAAACCGAAAACCTGGGAGCGCCACGGGCTAAAGCCCTGGATCGAGGCAGCCAAGAAGCGGCTCCATCACAACGTGCTGGCGATCGCCCTCGCCAACAAGCTCGCCCGCATCGCCTGGAGCGTCCTGGCCCGTGGCCGGGCATTCGAGGCGCGGAAGATGGATCAGGCAGCGAACCAATCCGCTTGATTCCTATTCCACGCCAACGGCAACAGAGGCCGAAAAATGAGGAGCCCGCGATGACATAGCCAGATTGATACGATTTACCTGCCGAGGTCTGCGAGAGGATAAGACGAATGGAGGTTCGGTCTTCCCGGCGCCTGCGAACACTGGTGACCCGAATGGCCGTTGAGGCCTGTCCGCTAATGAGATCGCACGCGCGCTGATATCCATGATGGCCAGGAGCACAACGCTCCAATCAAAGGCCGGATACATTGATGCAAGACCGCTCACCGCCATCGCGGCGAAATCCACTTGCAACGCACGGCCGGACCATACATCGGGGTCATTAGGGCGGCGCAGGAAACAGCTTGCCCTTTTTGGGCAATCTCTCTTTCCAATTCCCTGCGCGGCCCTAGCGACGGAAAACATGTTTGCTGGGAACAGGACGCCTTTCCAAAGCGCTTCATGGCGGCGCTGATGCTATCTGCCAGCAGTGGAAGTCACCGTGCTCAGATCAGTGGAATTGATTAGTTCAACCGGACGCGCATGATGTTGTCAGTAAGCTTCAAGCTGGTCGCTGCGACAAAAAGGAAGCCGCCCACTCCACCTGGTCCCTGGCGGAGCTACCCGATGAGGTCGCGGCGCGGCTAACGCCGGCGCTCAAGAAAATAGAGGCCACGGGACGCGATTTCCTCCGCGCCAGCGGCGCCGCGTTGCGTGACCAAAAGCCCCCGCCCCCACTGCAGGCCGTAGATGTAGCGTTCCGGAACTACATCGAGGAGTTCGGCGCGGTACGGCGCGAGGGACTGACGCGCGGCATGAAAAGCGAAGCCGCGGAACGGCTCTTTGCGCTCGGCTTCGCGCTTGAGCAACTTCGGGAGCATCTTTTGGAGGTGTACCGCGTCGTCGGTGAATGGGCGCGCGAGTAGGCTGAAGAAAGCGGACCTCATGAATCATTTCCTATGGAACACTGCGGTGAGATTCCACCTTTCACAAGATCCGGCCGGCGGGAGACCGGAAAACACTGCGATGTCTATCGCCACAGTGCAGATCGAAAGGTCTCCGCGGAAAGTCTCCTGCTGACCACGAAGGATTCGAACTTCCCATATTCCCATTTCAAAAAAAAAACGCCTTTGAAATGTCGACAGAATTCCCGCTATTTGGCCGAAAATTCGACTTGGAGACTTTTGCATCTTAAAGTTGTGAAATGCAGTTTAATCCGGCTGCCTATGAACTGCTCAGAGGAGCAGCCGGCTCTCCCGCACCGGGCTCGAGAGCCTCGCCAAGTTCGATCGGATGCGCCATCGTCTCATGCAGCTTGTCTTTGTCGAGTTCGCCTTCCGAGAGGCTGATGACGACGCAGGCAATGCCATTGCCGATGAGATTGGTCAGTGCGCGGCATTCGCTCATGAACTTGTCGATACCGACGAGAATGGCGATCGATTGGATCGGTATGTCCGGCACAATGGATAGGGTTGCCGCCAGTGTGATGAAGCCCGCACCAGTAACACCGGAAGCGCCCTTCGATGTAATCATGGCGATGCCGAGAATGCCGAGTTCCTGCCAAATCGTCAGCTGGGTGTTGGTCGCCTGTGCCAGGAACAACGTCGCCAGCGTCATGTAAATATTGGTGCCGTCAAGGTTGAAACTGTAGCCCGTCGGGATGACGAGGCCGACCACGGATCGCGATGCGCCAAGATGCTCCATCTTCTCGATCATCTGCGGCAACACCGTCTCCGACGATGAGGTTCCGAGCACGATCAGCAGTTCGTCCTTGATGTAGGCGATGAAGCGCAGGATCGAGAAACCCGACAGGCGTGCAATCGAGCCCAGAACCAACAGCACGAACAGCGCGCTGGTGAGATAGAACGTGCCGATCAGCGCGATCAGGTTCCACAGCGAGGCGAGCCCGTAGGCGCCTACCGTAAACGCCATCGCGCCGAGAGCACCGAGCGGCGCGACGCGGACGATGATGCGGATGATGCCGAAGAACATCTTGGCGGCTTGGTCGACGGCACGGGCGATCGGCTCGCCGATCTTACCGAGAAAGGCGATGGCAAAACCGGAAAGGATCGAGATCAGCAGGACCTGCAGCAGATCGCCGCGGGCAAGCGCCCCAAAATAGCTGTCGGGGATTATCCCGAGCAGATGGGCGACGATGCCCTCTTCCTTCGCCTTGGTGACGTAGGCGGTGACGGATTTCGGGTCGATCGAGGCCGGATCGATGTTGAAGCCATGGCCGGGCTGCAGGACTTCGCCGACGATCAGGCCGATCGCCAGCGCGACCGTGGAAACAGTCTCGAAGTAGATCAGCGCTTTTAGGCCGACCCGGCCGACGCGCTTCAGATCACCCATCGAGGAAATGCCATGCACGACGGTACAGAAGATCACCGGCGCAATCATCATCTTGATCAATGCGATGAAGCCGTCGCCGAGCGGCTTCAGCGCCTTGCCGAGATCCGGAAAGAAATATCCGATCAGTATACCGAGCGCGATCGCGATGAGAACCTGAATATACAGGATCTTGTACCACCGCTGATGACGGGTAGTAGGACGGATCGCTTCTCTGGTCATGCGGCGTCGGGGTGGGAAGGAGGAGCCTCGCCCCGCCATCATGGGCTAGAGCGGCGCAGCGGACAAATGAAATTCTTCGGAATCTCCAACCCCTGCGGAGCCGGCCGGTCTGGCTTCGTCTCCTTGAGGTTGAATGAGACTGCGTCCCACCCACGCAGTGCACCCGGCCCGGGGGCGCCGAGGGATTGTGCCGTGTCAGAGCGTACCACCATGTTGACCGCGACAGGCGCGGCTATGGTGTTGCTCACGATCGTCTGGAAGCCCGCGCTACTACGTTTCGCATTGAACGCACCCGGGAGCGTGGTGGGTTCAGCCAAACGGCATCCGTATGGAAAAACCTGACAGAAACGCCCGGCTCGTGGCGGATTTTCTGCGCGACCACGCCAAAGTGGCCAATGTCCATTACCTTGCTCACCAAGAAGAGGCCTCCCCAGCCGGCCGTCTGTTCGCGAGGCAATGCACCGGCGAGGGCTCCACGTTCTCGTTCGACATTGTCGGCGGCCAGGTCGCCGCATTTAAATTCTTGAACGCGCTGCAAAGCCTGGGCGGCACCGAGTCGCTTGCCAGCCTGCCCACAAGCATGACCCACTCCGGAGTTCCGGCTGACATCCGCCAAAAAATAGGTGTTCTCGACTCCACGATCCGGCTGTCGATCGGCATCGAACACCCGTCCGATCTGATCGCGGACATTGCGCAGGCTTTGAACGAGGCATAGCTGCACTCCTTGCGTGAGAGCCACTGCAAGAACGGGTATATCCCCACATAAACAAGGGGGCTTCGATTTCTCTCGATGCTACTCGCAAACGGGCTCATTTTCCTTGGATGATTTTCGTACCGTCAAAAACCAAGATTAACCTCCTGTTTACCAAATTTGCCTTACCTCTATATCGGCAGTGCTCCGAAAAGTAGTCGTACAATGGACGCATCCCTCCGCAACCGAGAAAATCTGATGAATTTCACACGGTCTTCACCGAGTGATCGCGGTGAGGCGGTGCTGAATCTCGTGTTTCAGGCTGCCGAACTTTTTAGTGGAATGGAAGAGCAGGTACGGGAAACGGAAGCTCGGGCGCAATCCATTTGCAAGAGCGCAGTTGAGAGAGCGCAGATTGCCGAAAATCGCCTCGAAGTCGCTGAAAACGCGCGGCGTGAGGTCATCAATGAAGCTGAGCGCAAGTTGCAAGATGCCTCGAAAACCTTGATAACTGCCGAAGCCCGTATAGCCGCCGCTGAAGATAAAGTTACGGCATTGGAATTCCGAGCGCAGTCTGCCGAAGCACAGCTGCAAGAAGCTAAACAGGCGCTTCTTCAAGTAGAAGAAGCTATCCGTGAACGGCTCCTCAACGATAAGAAGCACAATGTCAGCCGCCAAATCGCCAAGGAGTTGGCGCTGCTCTAGTTGCAGCTACGCTGCCTCTGCAGGCGGTCAGGTGGAAGGCCAGAAGGCCGTTCGGACGATTAAACTAGGCGCAGGCGGTTAATCTCCGCAGAACAGCAGAAAGCCAATAATACGCATCTGCACTTACCTTTAAATCTTGGACAAGTGCGGTGCAGAATGGGAGTCACTTCACCACCCGCAGCCCAAGCCCGCGCTCTAGCCGGTTGATCGCGTCAGCCGGTTCCTTCGTGTCCAGCACTACAACCAATTGGGCGATCGCTTCATCGGCATCAGTCATCCCCAACTCCAGGTGTTCGGCGATAATCAAACCGACCTGACGCAGTGCGGAGAGAACTAATTCCTGATCGGTCATTGCGGGGTTCACGGATTCCGAAATGGGCGGGGCCGCCGGTGGTGGGCAAAACCGACGCTTGTAACGTTTGCCTCACGTCACCAATGGTCGCGGTACGCAGTACAGGTCCGCGACCGCCAATGGTAACCACAAACGAGTTAAGGAAATGTGCCGAGAATTTGCGGTTCTACGAACGCGCCAGCGATACGCCCAATTTCTGCGCCTTAACTGCGGTTGTACCGGGTGTGCGCTTTAATGCCTTGGCGATTTTCTTTACGCCTTGCTTATCTTTCGCCATCGACTTCAATATTCGCAAATCGTCTTTGGTCCATGCGCGACGAATAACTTTTTTCTTCTTAGCCATATCAGTTCCTTTTTTTGGAACAGGGCTTTTATCATGGTGCGTTCGGTTAGCAATCAGCGCCAAGCAATTGGTAGGTTAAACTTTCGAAAGATAAAGCCTAGGAAGGTCCGCCTTTCTTAGCTGGGGCAACTAACAAGCAACGAAGTTCGTCGATCTGGCGTGCAAAATCTATTGCATGTGCCTTCAAGACTTCCGTCGCAAGACCCCGATGACCTTCATCTTCCAACTCTGCGATGCGTTCGTTGAAGGCGTTCAGTTCGTCTTCTATTTCACGTATTTCGTTTTGAATCGGAAATCGCCGATCGGGATATTTTTCGATGATTGGTTGGTTCTTTGGACCCGTTGTTCGTAGGTCAGCGTGCAAGCCTTTTCGGCGTTGTGTGGACATGGCCCCTCCGAATCACGATGCTCGGAGATTCCATCATATTCCGCTCAATGATTCTCCAGACTAAGAATCTATTCAACCCGATAATTTCACGATTGACTTCTCGGGTGGGGACACACTTCATCCATGAGTCAGTCCGCCTCCAGCAACTGCAAGACGGATTTGAACCGAACGCTTTGCTTGCCTACGAGCGCCACGGCTTCGATTTCAGCGCCATCATCGCCATAAGTCCCCGCAAATCCCAAGGTGACGATCTTACGCGCCCACGGATGTTTCCCATGAAAGGGCGTGTGCTCTTGCGTTGTCGCTTCACCCTTCCACTTTCGACCAGAGCAGGTGTAGCTTCCGACCGTGTAGAAGAATGGACCGCCCCCGTGCAGCTCACCGTCGTGCAATACCATGACGTGGACATTGCTGATGCCTACGCCATCCAAAAACTCTGTGTTGATTTTATAAAGCCCGTTTTTAATCATATTGCCGCGCCAGTGTTGGCCGAGAAATCATGAGACGGATGGCAAGGTCACAACGCACTCAAATCGTCCGGCACCTGTCCAAATCTGCGTAGCACATGCGGGTGGCTGAATTTGCCAATCTCGAAATCGCTGGTGCGGCTGAGTGCGACTGCACCAGCGTGGCCAAATATTTTCCATAGTCCTTCTGCACTCTGTATCGCAGCAGCCGGATTGGGGCATTTGATCGGCTCGCCAGCAGCAATACCGCCATCAACGAAATCAAACGGCAACGCCACGAAATATGTAATCCCGGCCATGGCCTGACTCCAACTCAATCATACCAATCCTTGCGATCACGCGGCACGGGTTCAAACTTGCCGCGTGCATAGCCGTTCGAGACGGCGGCTTGTAGCTCGGCCACTTGCTGCACCAGAAAATCATTGGCAACAATCAACGCCTTCACGGCCTGCCGAGCGTCACCGCCGCAAGCCGCGATGGCTTGGTCGCTCGCGGCTTCGAGCCGGTCCGGTTCTGACGCTGGCTGGTTTTCGGGATTGGCTTGCACGGCTCATGACTCTTTGATGGCGCGAGATAATGTTCCCGATCTGTTCTCGTTGTCAATATGTTCTTACGCGAAAAACGGCGCTGGCCTGCTTAACCCTCAGTGGTCTAAGTTGAATTTCGCAGTGGCCTAATTTGCCTGTTGATGATTCTGGCATGTGAGCAATATTGACCGGTAAGTCGGAAACCGGAGGTGCAAGAATGTCCCCATCACCGCTCCGCCTTCGGCTGTTACCGGTGACTGAGAGTGTTGCGCTCCCGCCGTCACGTCGGAGTGCGTCACATGCCGCAAATCCATACTCGCTCCGAACCGTCGTTACTCCCTATCGACCGGCCACGTTGCCCGAAGTGTCAGGGCCGTATGATGTTGGCCCGGATCGAACCCGGTCCCGCGCATTTCGATCTGCGGACCTTTGAATGTCCAAAGTGCGCGCATGTCCAGAAAACGCTGGTCGAAGACCCGATGAACTCAGCCATGTCGGGATGGCAAAACAGCGGGCTTCACCCCCCAAAGTGAGTGGACTTCGGGTACTGGCCCCCCTTTCCATCCCGCCTGAGGGTTAATGGTCCCTTTTGATTTTGGGAGTAGTCCCTTTCGGAGCCTATCGTCTGCTCAATTCTGGAACTATCCACTCCAACAGCTGTTGTTCCACAAGGATGGGATCACTCCACGATGGTTTATCTTTACCAAGAGAAGATCGCGCCACTAGGTCTGCTGCAAGCCCACACCAAACCGCCCGATGTGTCGACACTCCAACAGATCATCAAATCCCTTGAGCAAGAGAACTCATGGCTGAAAGAACAGCTTGCTCACATTGGTCGAGATAAGTAAGGCCGCCTCAGTTGGCGACCTCTTTCTTACCGTGCCGACAGAAATGCGATGGCCAGCACGACAAGCCACCCCGTAATGACCAGCGCAGTCACGGCCCCGTTTAATTTTAGACCAACAAGATAGCGCCAGCATCTTCAAGATCGCGACGACGCTATACGCCCCTTACCCGCACATTCCTTGCATGGCGCAGGATAGAGTTTGTACCCCTGTTTTATTGGTTGCAATATTACCAATGGAAATCCGGTGCCTTCACAGGCTGGACATTTAACTTCTTGCGAGGCCTTTTTGGGTTTTGATTTCTTCATAAAATTCATCCTCAAAAAAGAGAAGGGCACGCCCTTGGCAGGCGATCCAATTCGCCCTTTGCCAGAGCATCGTTTGCAAGCCGTAGGGAAAATTTTGCGACCGGGTTGGACCAGCTGCATAACGGTGGGAAATCCTGTGCCATTACATGTTGGACAGACAACTTCTGAAAGTCGCCCTTTGCCAAAACATCGCTTGCAGGGCGGGGAATAGATTTTACGACCGGGCTGGACCGCCTGCCTAACTGTAGGAAAACCGGTGCCGTGACACGCCGGGCAGATAACGTCTATCAAGTCTTCTTTTGGCGTAGGTCTTTTCATGAAATTCGCTTCCTGAAA
>Ga0207016_1093_pt1 | contig 18941 bp, 18 predicted proteins | sample Alteio_BWMinCont_54_FD_153469 | JGI IMG/M metagenome (GOLD analysis project Ga0207016, IMG submission 153469) | Enriched cells from forest soil in Barre Woods Harvard Forest LTER site, Petersham, Massachusetts, United States -... | ecosystem: Environmental > Terrestrial > Soil > Temperate forest >...
GTTGTTGATGGGAGATTATAGCAGGGCAGCGATCAATACATCTTTTAATACTGGCACGGTGGTTGGCATTTGCTGCAATATTTTTGAGAGCGGATTTCCACCAAAAAAAGTAGCTGATTTTACCTGGGGAAATAAAAAATACGAATTAGAAATATTGATAACTGGAAGAAATTGAAAGGCCAATGCCTGACACAAAAAGAAAAAGAAATTCTAACCATACTTTACAATAAATAAAAATCAAACATGAGAAAGCAAATAGCTGCGGCTAACTGGAAAATGAATTTAACGATCGAACAGGGTGAAACATTAATTAGTGAACTAACGGCATTGCCTATCGATCTAAAGGCAAACCAGGAAGCTGTATTCGGTATTCCGTTCCCATATCTTACAACGATCAAACATAAACTGGCAGGCAAAAAACATATGTTCGTTGCTGCGCAGAATTGTTATAATAAAAAAGCAGGCGCCTTCACCGGTGAAGTAAGTGCTGAAATGCTAAAGAGCATCGGGACTGATTACGTAATATTAGGACATAGCGAGCGCAGAGAATATTTTAATGAAAGCAATAAAATGCTGGCAGAAAAAGTTGATCTGTGTTTTGATTATAAATTAAAACCAATTTTCTGTTGTGGTGAAGCATTATCAGTTAGGGAAGCGGGTACACAGAATAGCTTTGTTGAAACTCAACTAAAAGAAAGCTTATTTCATTTAAGTGCTGAGCAATTAACGGGCTTTGTAATTGCTTATGAACCGATCTGGGCTATTGGTACAGGTAAAACAGCTACTTCAGAGCAGGCACAGGAAATTCATAAATATATTCGTGGCGTATTTGCTGCTAAATATGGCGAAACAGTAGCCAACAGCATTTCTATTTTATATGGAGGAAGCGTAAAAGGTGCTAATGCAAAAGATATATTCGGTCAGCCTGATGTAGATGGCGGATTGGTTGGAGGAGCATCATTGATAGCGCAGGAGTTCTTTGCGATCATCAATGGATTAAAGTCGTAAAATATTAGGAGTAAGATGTTAGTAGTTGGCAATTATCCTGCTACTAACATCTTGCTACTTTATACTACATGAGGTCTAAAGCCTTGGCAAAAAAGGTGAAATTGAATGGCAACACTAAAGTAAAGTAACCACCGAAAAATTTTGTAACCGCAACTGTAGCGATCATAGAAAGGATAAATAAAACCCAATAAACTGTGGTAGATTTTTTTGTTGATTCCATGTGTAATTAATTTTGGCAAAAATAGGGCAAAACATACAAATTGCATTAACTGCCCGTTAATTTCTAAAAAAAATCAATAATTCCTACTGTCTAACTTTTTCAAAAATGATATTACACTTCTATCTGCGTTTTCATACTAAAGTTGGACAAACCCTTTTTGTTTCCGGAACCTGTGATTCATTGGGCAATGGAGATATTGGCCGGGCTGTGTCATTGCAATACCTGAACGAAGGTTATTGGGTAGCACAGATCGAATTAACAGGTAAGGATATGATCAATCCGACCATCAAATACAAGTATGTTTTACAAAGCCTGGATGAAGACAAAATAATAGAATGGGGTAATGATAGGTTCATCGATATACAGATGATAGCCATCGTTGCCAAAGAGATCACGCTAATAGATACCTGGAACCATGCAGGTAGTCCTGAGAATGTATTTTTCACAAAACCATTTAAAGAGGTATTTTTAAAATCTCCCACGCGCTTTCCTGTAGAAAGCTTTAAGCCTTATACACATCATTTTAAAGTGAAAGCACCCTTACTTAAAGCTGATGAAGTGGTTTGCCTATTGGGTAACAATCATTCTCTAAATAATTGGGATAAAACGGCGCCAATATTATTGGAGAAATCAAACGATTGGTGGGTCACAAAGATCGCTATCGTTAATGAAGAGTTTCCGATCAGCTATAAATACGGAATTTATAATGTAAGTCAGCACACATTTGTTACTTACGAAATTGGCGAGAACAGGATGTTGCTGGGCAGTACTACTAAAGATAATATCACGATCGTTCATGACGGCTTTATCCATGCTGCTACTCCAGACTGGAAAGGAGCAGGGGTTGCCATTCCTGTTTTTAGTCTTCGTACACAAAACGGATTAGGGACAGGGGAGTTTACCGATATTAATTTATTGGTTGATTGGGCAAAGAACAGCGGCTTAAAGCTGATACAATTATTGCCCGTAAATGATACCACATCAACTTATACCTGGCGCGATTCTTATCCATATTCTGCCATATCGGCTTTTGCTTTGCACCCGCTTTATTTAAATCTTGATAAAGTTGCTTCGGCAAAAAATAAGGACATTATTACACAATTAGAAAAAGACAAAGAAGAACTAAATAAAAAGTCGCAATTAGATTACGATACCGTGATCAGGTTAAAGTTTGCTGCTATAAAAAAACTGTACACTTTACAAAAAGAGGCATTTGTTTTTGATTCGGAATACTATACTTTTTTCAACGCAAACAGCAAATGGCTTGTGCCTTATGCCGCTTTTTGTTATTTGAGAGATGTGTATGATACTGCTGATTTTACTAAATGGAAATCGCACGGAGAATACGACAAAGACCTTATTGATGATCTTGTAAAAACAACACATAAACAGTACGACAGTATCCAGGTACATTATTTTACACAATATCATTTGCATTTACAATTAAAGGCGGCTACCGCGTATGCGCATGCAAATGGCATAATGATCAAAGGTGATCTGCCAATTGGTATCAGCAGAAATAGCGTAGATGCCTGGATGGAACCCGGATTATATAATATGGATTGGCAGGCCGGTGCACCAACGGATGATTTTGCGGTCAAAGGGCAGAACTGGGGTTTCCCAACTTATAATTGGGCCAGGATGCAAGCTGATGGCTTTGCCTGGTGGAGACAGCGCTTTCAACAAATGAGTGAATATTTTGATGGATTTAGAATAGATCATATCCTCGGGTTCTTCCGTATTTGGAGCATTCCTTTAAATGCTGTTGAAGGTATCTTAGGCAGGTTCATTCCCGCACTTCCGATCACGATCGATGAGCTGGAAGAGAAGCATATTTCTTTTTCTGCTGAACGTTATTGCAAACCGTACATCACCACAGCGATAGTACAGAATATGTTTGGTGATCAGACCGACTATATCAAAAACAATTTTTTAAGAGAAGCAGCTGATGATACTTTTGAATTAAAGCCTGAGTTCAACACACAAAGAAAAGTAGAAGCGCATTTTAGCACACTCGAGAAAAACGAACACAATAAATTTTTAACTATTGGATTATACGACCTGATAAGCAACGTGATCTTTTTCCAGGAAGAAGAAAATGCCGGTCATTTTCATTTTAGGATAAATATGGATCGCACGCCTTCATTTTATAACTTGAATGCCTATACACAGAATGTATTAAAGGAATTGTACGCCGATTATTTTTACGTTCGCCAGGATGATATGTGGAAAAAAGAAGCAATGAAAAAATTGCCGGAGTTAAAACGTTCCACCAATATGCTGGTATTTGGCGAAGACTTAGGAATGGTACCACATTGCGTTCCGGAAGTGATGAAAGACCTTGGTATATTAAGTTTAGAGATACAAAGAATGCCAAAAGAAGGAATGAATACGTTTAATGCTCCGTACTTAAGTGTTGTTACTCCATCAACACATGATATGAATACGATCAGGGGCTATTGGTATGAAGATGAAAAACAGACACAGCATTTTTATAATAATATAATCGGTCAGTATGGCAAAGCGCCGGCTGAATCTACACCGGGTGTTGTAAAAGAAATAATTTTTCAGCATTTACATTCTCCGGCAATGTGGAGTATTTTTCAGTTGCAGGATATTTTAGGTATCAGCGAAACATTAAGGCAGGATGATGTAAATATTGAACGCATCAATATCCCTGAAAATCCTGATCATTACTGGAGATACAGAATGCACCTAAGTTTAGAAGAATTGATCCAACAAAAAGATTTTAGTGCTGAGCTGAAACATTATGTAACATCAAGCGGCAGGTAGTTATTTAATATTGTAGATGTAATATTTAATATTATGTCAAATCCTGCATTTCAATATTACCTATTCAATATAAAATATTAAATAAAGTTGATCTTACAATACAGAACATACAATCTCCCATTCAAACATCCCTTTACTATTTCCAAAGGAACAAAAACACATCAGCCAACATTGATCGTTGAGCTGGAATTCTTTGGTTTTAAGGGTTATGGCGAAGCGCCTGCTATCAGCTATTACAATATCCCCATCGAAAAAATGGTAGAGGATATTGAAAGAAAGAAGACCTTTATCGAAAAATTCGCTTTCAATGATCCTGAGCGTTACTGGCATTATTTGCATCATTTGTTTCCCGCAAATCCTTTTTTAGTTTGTGCACTGGATATGGCAGGCTGGGATATTTATGGCAAGATGCAAAGAGCTCAATTGCATAAATTATGGAAATTAGATACGGTAGCTGCACCGCCAACTGACTATACAATTGGCATTGATACCATCGAAAATATGGTTGCAAAGATGAAAGAAACACCGTGGCCGATCTATAAAATAAAAGTGGGAACGGATAATGATATTGAAACAGTAACCGAATTAAGGAAACATACGGATGCTGTTTTTAGGGTAGACGCCAATGAAGGATGGACAGTTGAACAGGCTCTGCAAAAAATACCGGTATTAAAAGCATTAGGAGTTGAATTAATTGAACAGCCATTGGCAAAAGATAATTGGGACGGGATGAAGATCTTATACAAAGAATCAGCATTGCCACTGTTCGCCGATGAGTCTTGTGTAAAAGAATCGGACGTTGAAAAATGCCACGAGCATTTTCATGGTATCAATATCAAACTGACCAAATGCAGTGGTATTACACCTGCAAAAAGAATGATCAGCAGGGCAAGAGCGTTAGATATGACAATAATGCTTGGCTGTATGAATGAAACTTCCGTTGGAACAGCCGCCATTGCACAATTGGCCCCATTAGTTGACCATGTAGATATGGATGGACAATTGCTGTTAGCAGAGAATATTGGAACAGGCGTTAGTTTTGATAACGGGAAGCTTATTTATCCTGATTTGACCGGACTAGGAGTGCTTATAGAACAATTTTAAATTTTATTTGGTAAAATAATTTATCAGCCTTTACTTTGCATCATAAATGAAACAAATCGTTCACATACACCATCATCATACTTTACCACAAGGGTAAGCTATATTGATTTGTATGTACTGTATCATATTTTCAAAAAGGGCTTACTGCAAAGTAGGCCCTTTTTGTTTTCTTTGCACCGAAAGGGGAGTAAGGCTGAAACTGTTCAAGTGAGCCCCGAAAGCTTTCGGGGACGATGTTGACCAAAGATCAAATGTTGATAATATAAAAATAGAATAATGCTAAAAATTGCGATTCAAAAATCAGGCAGGTTGTACGAAGATTCTATCAAGCTTTTAAAAGAGTGCGGGATAGAACTGAACAATGGCAACAAACAATTGAAAGCCGCGGCTTTCAATTTTCCAATAGAAGTTTATTTTTTAAGGGATGACGATATACCTCAATACGTCTATGATGGTGTTGCAGACATTGGTATCGTAGGAGAAAATGTTTTGTTGGAAACGGCAAAGGATATTGATCTTGTTTACCGTTTAGGTTTTAGCAAATGCCGTTTGAGTATCGCTGTGCCAAAATCGGTCGACTACAATTCTATTGAAGATCTGAGAGGATTAAAAATAGCGACAACCTATTCAACAATACTGCAAAAGTATTTGACCGATAAAAAGATCAATGCTGAGATACATGAAATTAGCGGATCAGTAGAAATTGCCCCTGGTATTGGTTTGGCAGATGCGATTTGCGATCTGGTAAGTAGCGGTAGCACTTTATTTACGAACGGATTAAAGGAAGTAGAAGTTATTTTAAAATCAGAAGCTGTATTAACTGCGAATAAAAATTTATCAGCAGAAAATAAAGCGATACTGGAAAAATTATTATTGCGTATCAATTCTGTTAAGACCGCAAAGAATAATAAATATATTGTACTGAACGCGCCGAACGATCAATTGCAAAACATTGCAAAAATATTGCCCGGCGCAAAAAGTCCGACGATCGTTCCGTTAGTAGAAGCAGGATGGAGCAGTGTACACAGTGTAGTGAACGAAAATGATTTTTGGGATATCATTGAAAAATTAAAACAATTTGGCGCAGAAGGCATTTTGGTAATGCCGATTGAAAAAATGATCGTGTAACCCCCTAAATCCCCCTGAAAGGGGACTTAAACGAGATTGATTATGGAAAATGTTTTTATAGAACCGGTTAGAAAGCAATGGGATAATATCCTTAGGCGGCCTGCTTTTGATAGTAAGTCGTTAGAGGGTACTGTTGCGGCTATACTGGAAGATGTAAAATTAAATGGTGATGTTGCCGTTAGAAAATATGCAGCTCAGTTTGATAAAGTAACATTAGCTACTTTACAAGTAACGGATGCAGAAATTACTGAAGCTATTGCTTTGGTAGATGCTGAGTTAAAATCAGCTATTCAAATTGCAAAAAATAATATCACTGTTTTTCATGAAGCCCAAAAGGAAACAGTAAAACAAATTGAAATAGCAAAAGGTGTTACTTGTTGGAGAAAAGCAATCGCTATTCAAAAAGTCGGTTTATATATTCCCGGTGGTAGTGCTCCTTTGTTCTCTACTTTGTTGATGTTGGGAATACCTGCTGTATTGGCCGGGTGCAAAGAAATTATTGTTTGTACGCCTTCTGATAAAAATGGCAAAGTAAACCCTGTTGTTTTATATGTGGCGCAATTGATCGGGCTAAAAAATATTTATAAGATCGGCGGCGTACAAGCGATCGCAGCTATGGCGTATGGTACGCAAACCATTCCTCAGGTTTCTAAAATATTTGGTCCGGGTAATCAGTATGTGACCTGTGCCAAACAGTTGGTAAATAAAGAAGGTGTAGCAATTGATATGCCTGCAGGGCCTAGCGAAGTGGCCGTGTATGCGGATGAAACATCGAATGCAGCTTTTGTTGCGGCAGATCTGTTGAGTCAGGCAGAACATGGTACCGATAGCCAGGTTATTTTAGTAGCGAATGCGCAATTGATCATTGATAATGTAAAAAGAGAGATCACTAAACAACTGGCCTTGTTACCAAGAAAAGATATTGCGGCGAAAGCATTAGAGTACAGTCGTTTTATCATTATTAAAAATGCTGATGCAGCTTTTGACCTGTTGAATGAATATGCGGCAGAGCATTTGATCATTGCATCGGATAATGCGTTAGCACTTTCTGAAAAAGTGATCAATGCAGGAAGTGTTTTTCTTGGACATTATGCACCGGAAAGCGCGGGTGACTATGCTTCAGGTACCAATCATACATTACCAACTAACGGGCACGCAAAAGCATACAGCGGGGTGTCATTGGATAGCTTTGTAAAAAAAGTAACCTTTCAGCAATTAACGAAAGAAGGAATTAAAAATATTGGCAGTGCCGTTGAAGCAATGGCTGCCGCAGAAGGATTGGATGCGCATAAGAATGCTGTAACATTAAGAATACAGGAGATAGAAAATAGAAGATAGAATTAAAACAATTGAAATGGAATTCGAATTAAATAAATTGATAAGAGAGAACATCAAAAACCTAAAGCCGTACTCATCTGCAAGGCATGAGTTTGTAGGTGATGCTGCGGTCTCTTTAGATGCGAATGAAAATCCGTACGGCTCTCCATTGCCAGAAAGCTTCAATCGGTATCCTGATCCATTGCAATGGCAGGTTAAATTTCAACTGGCAAGAATTAAAGGTGTTCCTGCAGAAAATATTTTTGTTGGTAATGGAAGTGATGAAGTGATCGATCTTGCTTTTCGCATATTTTGTAATCCACAGAAAGATAATGTGATCATTTGTCCGCCTACTTATGGCATGTTCGAAGTGAGTGCTAATATTAATGATGTCAATATTAAAAAAGTAAACCTGCTGCCGGGTTTCCAGTTAGATGTCGAAGGCGTATTGAATGCTGTAGATGCCAATACGAAAATACTTTTTATTTGTTCGCCTAATAACCCAACAGGGAATAATATGAACAGGGAAGATGTAGAAATGTTATTGAATAATTTTCCGGGTATTATTATCATTGATGAAGCGTATATCAATTATTCAAACCAAAAAACATTTATACAAGAGCTGACTGAATATCCTAACCTGATCGTAATGCAAACCTTATCAAAAGCATGGGGATTAGCTGCATTAAGATTAGGATTATGTTATGCATCAATGGATATTATTGATGTATTCAATAAAGTAAAGCCGCCTTACAACGTAAATAAAGCATCGCAACAATTGGCTGTAGATGCTTTAGCAAATACAACGCAGGTAAATGATTGGATAAAAGAAGTAGTCGCTCAAAAAGAAATGCTGATCAAAGAATTGGCTGCGTTTCCTTTTATAGGCTATATCTATCCAAGCGATGCTAATTTCTTTTTGATGAAAGTGAAAGACGCGGACAAACTATATAAATATTTATCTGATAACGGGGTGATCGTCAGAAACAGAAGCAAGGAAGTAAACTGCGAAAATTGCCTCAGAGTTACAATAGGTACGCCAAACGAAAACCAACAATTAATCAACTTATTAAAAAGCTATGAGCAATAGTACCGATAAAAAGCGTGTTTTATTTATTGATCGTGATGGAACGCTTATTAAAGAAGCGCCACCAACGTATCAGTTAGATGCGTTTGAAAAAGTAGAATTTTATCCTGATATGTTTTATTACATGCGTAAGATAGCGACAGAGCTTAATTACGAATTAGTAATTGTAACAAACCAGGATGGGTTAGGGACAGCTTCATTTCCTGAAGATACTTTTTGGCCGGTGCAAAATTTTGTAATGAAAAGCTTAGCAAATGAAGGGATCCATTTTACTGAAACCTTTATTGATAAATCGTTCGCTAAAGACAATGCACCAACACGCAAACCAAGAACAGGAATGCTGACAAAATATATTAACAACCCTGCGTATGACCTGGCCAATTCATTTGTAATTGGCGATAGGATCACTGATATACAATTGGCGAAAAATTTAGGGAGCAAAGGTATTTGGCTGATTACCGATGCAGGATTAGGCGCAGCAGAAATTAAAGACTCGATCGAAGCATTAAGGAAAGATACGATCGCTCTGGAAACACCGGATTGGAAAGCGATCTATGAATTTTTAAAAATGCCGCCAAGAATTGTTAAGCACGAACGCAACACAAACGAAACGAAGATCAGTATTGAGGTAAATCTGGATGGAACAGGTAAAGCGAATATCAGCACAGGACTGGCTTTCTTTGATCATATGCTGGACCAGATAGCGAGACATGGAAATATTGACCTGAACATTCAATGTAAGGGCGATCTGCATATTGATGAACATCATACAATAGAAGATACAGGTATAGCATTGGGTGAAGCGATCCTAAAAGCATTAGGTGATAAAAGAGGGATAGAGCGTTATGGCTTTTTATTACCAATGGATGATTGTTTAGCACAGGTAGCGATCGATTTTGGTGGAAGGAACTGGATCGTGTGGGAAGCAGAATTCAAAAGAGAAAAAATAGGAGAGATGCCGACGGAAATGTTTTATCATTTCTTCAAGTCATTCAGTGATGCATCAAAGTCCAATTTAAATATTAAAGCAGAAGGAGAGAATGAGCACCATAAAATTGAATCTATTTTTAAAGCTTTTGCTAAAGCAATTAAAATGGCGGTAAAAAAAGACATCAATAATAATGCGTTGCCGTCTACAAAGGGGATGTTGTAACCCCCTAAATCCCCCTGAAGGGGAACTTGATAAATTTCATAATGGATAAAATTTCTAAAAATATTATTACTTCTAAATCCTCCCTTCAGGGGGGCGGGGGGGTCGCGATCATAAAATACAATGCGGGAAATGTACAAAGTGTGCTGTATGCGTTACAGCGTATTGGCGCCAACGCTTTTGTAACAGACGATCCTAAACAGATCGCTGAGGCGGATAAGGTCATTTTTCCGGGAGTTGGCCATGCTATGCCAGCTATGCAATATTTAGTAGAACGCGGTTTAGATAAAGTTATCGTAGGATTAAAGCAGCCGGTGTTAGGTGTTTGTTTAGGTCAGCAATTGATGTGCAATCATTCGGAAGAAGGCGATACAGCTTGCCTGGGCATATTTGATACAGCAGTAAAATTATTTGTCTCGGCAAAGCCGGAAGTGAAAGTGCCTCAAATGGGCTGGAACAATATTTATGATTACAAATCTGTGTTGTTTGATGGCCTAGATAAAAATGCCTTTGTATATTTTGTACATAGTTATTATGCTGCTTTGTGCAAAGAGACAGCCGCAACAACAGATTATATTTTGCCGTACAGTTCTGCTTTGCAAAAAGAAAATTTTTATGCAGTGCAATTCCATCCTGAAAAATCAGGAACTGTCGGCGAAACAATTTTAAAAAACTTTATCAATATTAAATAGTCAATGGAGATCATTCCGGCAATAGATATTATAGATGGCAAATGTGTTAGGTTAACTAAGGGAGATTATGCGCAACAGAAAATCTACAATGAAAACCCAGTTGAGGTGGCAAAAGAATTTGAAGCCGCCGGCATCAAGAGGTTGCACATGGTAGACCTGGATGGTGCTAAGGCAGGAAAGATTGTTAACCTGAAAGTGTTAGAAGCTGTTGCCTCACAAACAAATTTGATGATCGACTTTGGCGGCGGCGTAAAAAAAATAACAGATGTAAGCGATATAATCACTGCAGGTGCTGCCATCGTTACCATCGGAAGCTTGGCGGTAAAACATCCCGAAATACTGGAAGAGTGGCTATTGGAATTTGGCCCTGATAAATTTTTAATTGGCGCCGATGTGTTAGATAGAAAAATAAAAATAAGCGGCTGGTTGGTTGATGGCGGAATTGATATTGATACTTTTATTGGTAAGATGCTGGCACTAGGTGTACGTAATATTTTTTGTACAGATATTTCAAAAGACGGCGCAATGCAAGGGCCATCGATCGATCTGTATAAGGATATTATGAATACACATACAGAAATAAAATTGATCGCAAGTGGTGGCGTAAGTAATTTTCATGATGTAATTGAATTAAAGGAAATAGGATGTAGCGGCGCCATCATCGGCAAAGCAATTTATGAAGGCACAGTAACCTTAAAAGAATTATCACTTATCAATCAATAATGTTAACAAAACGAATTATACCTTGTCTGGATATTAAAGATGGCAGAACTGTTAAGGGAGTTAACTTTCTTGATATCCGTGATGCGGGAGATCCTGTTGAGCTGGCAGTATTGTATTCTCAAAAAGGGGCTGATGAATTGGTCTTTTTAGATATCACAGCAACGGTAGAAAAAAGAAAAACATTGGTTGAGCTGGTTAAAAGAATTGCCGCAAATATCAATATTCCTTTTACTGTAGGTGGTGGTATCTCTTCTGTAGATGATGTATCAGTCTTATTACAAAATGGAGCTGATAAAGTTTCAGTGAATACTTCAGCCTACAAAAATCCGCAGTTGCTAAAAGAATTAAGCGATGCATTCGGTAGCCAGTGCGTGGTTTTAGCGATCGATACAAAAAAAGAAGACGATGGTGAATGGTATGTTTATCTAAACGGAGGAAGAACAAAAACCGATACCAGAACGATCGATTGGGCAAAGCAGGGAGTTGCATTAGGTGCCGGAGAAATATTACTAACATCAATGAACAACGACGGGACTAAAAATGGTTTTGCTTTAGATATTACATCATTACTATCAAAAACGCTTCCTGTTCCGGTAATTGCATCCGGCGGAGCCGGTTCGATGGCGCATTTTAAAGAAGTGTTCGAAAATGGCCATGCAGATGCGGCTTTAGCAGCAAGCATCTTTCATTATAAAGAAATAGAAATAGCTGATCTTAAAAATTATTTACATCAACAAAAGATAAACGTTAGGTTATGAGTCAGAATACAAATCAATCTTTTAACGGCATATGGAATATCGACTTTGCTAAATATAGCGATGGATTGGTACCCGCTATTGTTCAGGATGATGCTACAGGAAAAGTATTAATGCTTGCTTTCATGAACCAGGAAGCGATCACTAAAACGCAGGAGTTACAAAAAGTAACGTTCTATAGCCGCAGCAGAAAAAAATTATGGACAAAAGGTGAAGAAAGCGGCAACTATCTTATTTTAAAGGATATTAAGGTGGATTGCGATAATGATACCTTGTTGATCAAAGCAAAACCAACCGGCCCAACTTGTCATACAGGCGCTGATACTTGCTGGAATGAAAAAAATGTTCCTGCAGATTTTTTATTCGAACTGGAACAGATCATTGTCGATAGAAAAAATAATCCTTCGGAAAAATCCTATACCAGCTCTTTATTTGAAAAAGGTATCAATAAGATCGCGCAAAAAGTAGGAGAGGAAGCGGTAGAATTAGTGATCGAAGCAAAAGACAACAGCAAAGAGCTTTTCTTAAATGAAGGGGCCGATCTTTTATTTCACTACCTTATCTTGCTGCAGGCAAAAGGATATTCTCTGAACGATGTGATTGCGATTTTAAAAGACAGACATAATAAATAAATGCCATGTGAAGAAAGTGTTATTATTGAAGAAATAATATATATTGCATACACGAAACAAGAGGCTTTATAATATCTAACTAACACGAACCAACATTTATGAAACAATTATTATTTGTAGCGTTTTTATTTGTAACAATGACATCTACTGCACAAACGACATCAGTTAGTCCTACTAATGATGATGCTATCAACTTTCTTAATAAGGTACTTTCAAATAATTATTTTTTGTTAAAAGATAATTCTTATCCTGTTAAATCAATTACGGTTGCGCTTCAGGATTGTCACTTAATTATAAAAGAAGCGAAACCGTTTACGGGCAGCCCGGATTTTTCAACAACAACAACTATTGATCTAACACAATGCAAAGTTGCCAAAACGCTTTGTGATAAATCATTTGATATCCCAACCTGTGATAGCATGTCTGTAATAACCAACATGGGAGATAATGGAATAACCATGGTAAAAAGTTATAACCATAAGACAGTAGCACCGGAAAATGAAGCGCAATTTAAATTTATATTATTGGGTAATTATGTGGTAAAAGAAAATAATTATCAGGCGCGTATTGAAAGAGCGCTTGAATTCCTTGCCAGTTCATGTAATGGTAGTGGAACACAAAAAGATAATAACGATAAATTTTAGAAACTAAACGTACCTCAGTATTTACCGGATTACTTCACCCACTAAAAATACGCTGCCGCAAACGATGATCAATTCATCCTTTGCGGCTTTTTCTTTGGCTGCTTTTATTGCATCATTCACGTTATCGAAACTATTGCCAATTAAGCCTCGCAAAGCTGCTTCGTCTTTTAATTCAACAGCATTCATGGCCCGTGGGATATGTGCATTGCTAAAATAATAATGAGCCTCTTTAGGAAGAAGTGTTAATACTTTATCAATGTCTTTATCTTTTACCATGCCCAGCACAAAATGCACTTTTCTATTAGGCATTTTGTAATTGGCTATTTGTGCTAAGACTTGTTTTATGCCATCTTCATTATGCGCTACATCTAATGCTATTGTTGGTTCTTCTTGTATCACATCCCATCTTCCATATAAACCCGTTAGCTCTTTAACGTGCGATAGCGCATACTTTTCTACCGCGTCTGTAATTGTAAAACCATTTTCTCTTAAGATGCCTTCAGCATATAGAACTGTACATAGATTTTTTGTTTGATAGAATCCGTTCAGGTCGAGCGTAAATGATTCCGTTAGTTTTTTTTTGGTGTCCGTTATAGCACAATGCAACTCTTTTGTAGTTAATTGGATATTGGAGATAGCAAATTTTTCCTGTGCAAAATAAATTGGCGCATTGCATTCTTTTGCTTTCGCAAGAAAGATAGGTTTTGTAATAGCAGTGTATTCCCCAATCACTACCGGTGTATTTGGTTTGATGATACCGGCTTTTTCAAAAGCGATCAGTTCTAAGGTATCACCCAGAATATTCATATGGTCGTATCCGATATTTGTTATAACCGATACGATGGGCATAATAATATTGGTACTGTCTAATCTTCCACCCAAGCCAGTTTCGATAATAGCAATGTCTACTTTCTCTTTCGCAAAGTAGTCGAATGCCATCACCATCGTTAATTCAAAAAAAGAAGGTTCGATCTCTTCTGATATTTTTTTTGTCCTGGCCACAAAGTCAACAATAAAATCTTGTTTGATCATTTCGCCATTGATTTTTATTCTTTCTCTGAAGTCCTGTAAGTGTGGAGATGTATATAAGCCTGTCTTATAGCCTGCCTTTTGCAAAATAGCTGCCAGCATATGGCTCGTAGATCCTTTACCATTTGTACCTGCAACGTGAACAGTTTTAAACTTTGTATGAGGGTTATCTAAGGCGGTGCATAAGGCGATAGTATTGTGGAGATCTGTTTTATAAGCTGCCGCACCAATTCTGCTAAACATAGGGAGCTGTGCGTATAAGTAGTCGAGCGTTTCTTCGTAAGTCATTACTGCAAATATAAAACCCAATAAACTTCTTATCGAATTTTATTGGGCTTGTTATAATGGATGGGTTAGTATTTAATTTTGAACCTTAAAGTTAAGCAACACAGTTGATACTCCGCCATCATCGCTGGGAGGAAATTTTAATTCGGCGGCCTTGCGTTTAGCAATGCCGATAATATTTGCAGCTTGTGTTGTAGTTCCTTTAGATATTGTTGCACTCACAAATTTTCCATCGGCATCATAGGTAACATCTAAATATACTTTTGCATTTTGAGTAAAGTCATCTTCAAATTTCAGGTTATTCATATTAGTAGGCTTTGCACCTCTTGTAACCGTAATGCCTGATCTGCCTTTAACGTCATTGCCATAACTATCAGGATTGCCTGAAGGGTCTCCCGCATCGCCCTTGCCACTGGGTGTGTTACCCTGACTTGTAAAACCATTATCAATGGCAGCACCATTACCTTTTCCTTTACCCGGGCCATTATAAGTAAACAACGGTTTCTCAGGTTTAGGAGCCTGATCAACAACGGGCGTTGTATTTTTTGGCTTGTTATTCGTTTTAACAGGCGCTTTAATTGCTGCTTTATGAATTTCTTTTTCCGGTTTGATAACAGGCGCTGCATCTTTTTCAGCATTGTCATCAGGATTTACATTGTCTTGCGCTGCATCGCTTTTTGGCGCTGCCGCAACTTGTTGTTCTTTCGGAGGTGTTTCGGGCGTAGGAGACATTTCTCCTTTGAGCAATGGCTGGTCTTTGCCAAAACCATCATTATTATTCCCAAGATTAATTTCTATAAGGTCTGTCGCGACGGCGGCTGTTGGTTGAGATGTTTTCCAGGTAATAAAAATAAATAATAACAAAAGGATGGCGCAAATAGCTACTGTATATGCAAAAGCTTTCCTGTTTTTTTCTGCCTCAAAATTTGCCGATGTAGTTGCGTTATGATGCATAGTAAAGTTGTTCTATTAAAATTATAACTAAAAGATGAAATAGTATAATAAAATGCACAATACCAGTAGAAAATTTAACAAATGGCTAGCCTATATTTTTATAGATAGAATAGGGCAGTATCTTAAGTATCTGTGCAATGAACCACCATCTTTTAGTGATATACACCCGTCGTCTTTTATGTTTGATCGCTTGATAGATCTGTCTTGCCGCTTTTTCAACAGGTGCCACCCAAAAAATGCCATTGCCTTGTGCCATATCAGTATCAACAAAGCCGGGTTGTATATCGGTCAAATAAATAGGCAGTTTTTGTTTGTACATTTTGATAGAAAGCCCTTCCATATAACTACTCACATAAGCTTTGCTGGCGTTATACGCCGGAGTTAAACTATTGCCGCGAATACTGGCGATCGAAGAAGTAACAGCGATCTGTCCTTTCCTTTGTTTTAAAAAATAATTCAATCCGAAATTAACGATCTCTACAAACCCATTCACATTTACCAATGTTGTTTGCTTTTCTATTTCCCATCGTAAAGATGAAAAAAGCTGTGCATAGCCGCTATTATAAATTAACAGGTCAAGTCCGCCGAGTTGCTGTATAAGGTTATCCAGATGTTTCGTATTCTCATTTCCTGTTACGTCAAAGCATTCTGTTATAATATTATCGGGGAACTGTTGTTGTAAAGAATCTAATAGTTCTTGTCTGCGACCTGATATACCAACCTTACAGCCTTGTTTTGCATATATTTTAGCCAGCTCTTCTCCAATGCCTGATGTAGCGCCGATTATAATTACTTTGTATGCCATTATTTTGTGTAGTTTCTTTCGCCAAATAATAAACTGCCGATGCGGACCATTGTTGAGCCTTCTTCAATTGCGATGGTGTAATCACTGCTCATGCCCATGCTGATAATTGATAATGGATAATTGATAATGGATAATTGATTTATTTTATCAAATAATCTTTTTAGATGATTGAATTCTTTTTTAATCAAATTTTTATCCTCACTAAAAGATGCCATGCCCATCAAACCTATAATTGATACATTGTTTAATGGTTCCATTGCTATTTGATGAAGCAATTCATCTAATTCTTTTTCATCTAATCCAAATTTTGTTTCTTCTTTAGCAATGTAGATCTGTAAAAGGCAATTGATGGTTCTATTATTTTTTGCGGCTTGCTTATTTATTTCTTTTAATAAACTCAGACTGTCAACCCCATGGATCAAGTAAATGAACGGCGCAATGAATTTTACTTTGTTGCTTTGCAGATGTCCGATAAAATGCCAGTGAATATCTTTAGGGAGTGCAGTTTCTTTATCAATTAATTCCTGCACATAATTTTCTCCAAAATCACGTTGGCCAAGATCGTATAAGGATTGGATATCTTCGGCAGGTTTTGTTTTTGAAACAGCTACGAGCGTAACTTTTGCATTAAGTTCTTTAATTATCTCGTTGTATTTTTCTTTATTGATGCTCATGTATTTAATGTGATGATTTGGAGATGTGATGATACGGTGATGATTCATCTCCAAATTTCCAAATCATCACATCATCAAATTATTTCAGTATTGATCTGCTAATTACAATTCTTTGTACCTCACTCGTACCTTCATATATCTGTGTGATCTTTGCATCCCGCATCATTCTTTCAACATGGTATTCTTTTACGAAACCGTAACCGCCATGGATTTGTACTGCTTCTGTTGTTACCCACATAGCAGTTTCAGATGCATATACTTTTGCAATAGAGCTACTAACAGTATAATCTAAATGCTGGTCTTTTTCCCAGGCGGCTTTTAAGCAGAGTAGGCGGGCAGCTTCAATTTTAGTGGCCATATCTGCCAGCTTAAATTGTATGATCTGGTGATTCATGATCTCTTTACCGAAAGATTTGCGTTGCTTGCTATAAGCCAATGCTCTTTCATACGCGCCACTGGCAATACCTAAAGCTTGTGATGCAATACCGATACGGCCGCCGGCCAATGTTCTCATGGCGAATGTAAAACCAAAGCCTTCGCCGCCAAGCATATTTTCTTTGGGCACTTTTACATCGGTGAAATTAATAGAATGCGTATCGCTACCGCGGATGCCCATTTTATTTTCTTTAGCGCCAACCGTTACGCCCGGTGTATTTTTTTCTACTATAAAAGCATCAATACCATGACTGCCTTTACTTACATCTGTTTGTGCCATTACCAAATAAACGCTGGCACTATTACCATTCGTTATCCAGTTCTTTGTTCCGTTCAATAAAAAGTGATCGCCTTTATCTTTAGCGATGGTATGTTGTGAAGTGGCATCACTGCCGGCTTCGGGTTCGCTTAATAAAAATGCACCAATATATAATTCGCCATCTTTTTTACCTTGTGTTAAAGGTGTCAGGTATTTTTTCTTTTGTTCTTCCGTTCCATATTCCTGTATGCCATAACAAACCAAACTATTATTAACGCTCATGCACACACTCACGCTCGCATCTACCTTGCTTACTTCTTCCATTGCCAATACATAGCTGATCGTATCTAAACCACTGCCACCATATTCAGGTTTCACCATCATGCCCATAAAACCGAGCTCGGCTAATTTGGTAATTTGTTCTTTTGGAAATTTTTGTAATTCATCTCTTTCAATAACACCCGGCAAGCATTCTGTATTGGCAAAATCTCTTGCAGCTTTTTGTATCATTAAATGCTCTTCAGAAAGTTGAAACTGCATATCGTTTATTTTAGTAGAGTTAAGGTACGATAATTATTGTCTGCATAAGCGATTAATAAGATCCTTATGTTGCGGATATACTTTTATCAGGTCTGCAGCTTTTGCCAATTCAAAATCATCAAAATCAAAACCTGGTGCCACGGTGCATCCAACGAAACTAAAAGTGCTGCTGGATGCAGGCTCACTCGCAAACCAGCAACCTGATGGCACTACATGCTGAAAAGTTTGTGCATGGCCGATGTCACTTCCTAATTTTATGGTTTCTAAATGTCCGTTGATATGGATCACGTACACATTCATCGGGCCACCTGCATAGAAATGCCAGCATTCATCGCTTTTAATTTTATGAAAGGCGGAAAAATTTCCCTGCTCCAATAAAAAATAGATCGCCGTTGAAATATTTCTTTCACCGGCAAATCTTCTTGATAATACTTGCTGAGGGATCGTTTGCATACACCGATATGTTTCTTTGTAATAACCGCCTTCGGGGTGAGGTTGCCGGTATAAATGATTCTTACGGTTCAGCTGCTAATCAATTTTATGCTGCATACAGCGTATTTGTAGACGTACAAGGCTATATATATGTTACTGATTATGGAAATGCACGTGTACAGAAATTTCCTCCAAACTCCACTAGTGGGACTAATGGCATAACAATAGCAGGTGGTAACGGATTAGGAAATGCAGCAACTCAGCTTAACGAACCT